>OHBM01000278.1_pt1 | contig 41699 bp, 48 predicted proteins | sample 1577251 | NCBI WGS metagenome assembly OHBM01 (sample SAMEA3541557, study PRJEB24748) | human gut metagenome | biome: human gut; feature: human-associated habitat; material: faeces | place: China | collected 2012 | reverse complement strand
TCAATCTGCCAGTCAATCGGTTCTACCCCATTAGCCTTTAAAAATTCATTGCACTGGCTGAAATGTCTGCATCCAAAAAAGCCTCTGTACGCAGATAACGGACTCGGATGTGGTGCTTTAAGAATAAGATGTTTCGGATTATTAAGCATTGATACCTTTCTCTGTGCAGGCGAACCCCACAGCATATACACAATAGGTCTGTCCTGCATATTGACAGCATTAATAACTGCATCCGTAAACTGCTCCCAGCCGTGTCCCTGATGTGAATTAGCCTGATGTGCTCTTACAGTGAGTACTGTGTTAAGCAGAAGCACTCCCTGGTCGGCCCATTTCTTAAGATATCCGTTATTAGGAATATAACATCCACAGTCATCATGCAGTTCTTTATATATATTCTTAAGTGAAGGCGGTGCTTCCTCTCCAGGAAGTACTGAAAAAGACAGTCCATGTGCCTGATGTACATTATGATAAGGATCCTGACCAAGTATCAGTACCTTAACCTTACTAAGTGGTGTAAAATGAAACGCATTAAATATATCATCTGCCGGGGGATATACAACATATTTGCTGTATTCATCCTTAACAAACGTAAATAATTCCTTGTAATATGGCTTGGAATATTCCTCCTTAATAGCAGGAAGCCAGTCATTATCTATCATCGACATATCCATATCCTCCTACATACGCATAGGAATACCATTATCTGCAAGGTATTTCTTAAGCTCCATAATATCAAGTTCCTTATAATGGAATAGCGAAGCAGCAAGTGCTGCATCTGCTTTTCCCTTAGTAAATGCATCAAGAAAATGTTCTTTACCGCCTGCACCACCTGAAGCAATTACAGGTATTGATACATTTGACGCAATTGTATTAGTAAGCTCAATATCATATCCGGCTTTCGTTCCGTCACAATCCATACTTGTAAGAAGAATCTCTCCTGCACCGAGCTTTTCTGCCTTCATAGCCCATTCTACAGCATCCATATGCATATCAACTCTTCCGCCATTCTTATATATGCTCCAATGACCATCACTATTCCTCTTTGCGTCAATTGCAACTACAACACACTGGCTTCCAAACTTATCAGCTGCATCAGATATGAGCTGCGGATTCATAATAGCTGCCGAATTAATTGATATCTTATCAGCCCCTTCTCTTAAAAGTACCTTAAAATCATCTGTGCTTCGTATTCCACCGCCTACAGTAAACGGAATAAACACTCTTTCTGCCACTCTTCTTACAAGATCAACAGTTGTGTTTCTTCCATCACTTGAAGCTGTAATATCAAGAAATACAAGTTCGTCTGCACCTGATTTATCGTACATTGATGCAACCTCTACAGGATCCCCTGCATCTCTTAAATCAACAAAATTAGTTCCTTTGACAACTCTTCCATCCTTGCAGTCAAGGCATGGTATAATTCTTTTAGTAAACATCAGCAACTCCTTTTAGCAATTATAATGACGCAAAATTCTTTAATATCTTAAGTCCTACATCACTGCTCTTTTCAGGATGGAACTGGCATGCAAACACATTGCCGCTTTCAACCGAAGCATGAATATGTGTAGTATACTCCGTAGTTGCTGCCACAATTCCCTCATCTGCTGCCTTAAGATAATAAGAATGTACAAAATACACATATGGATTACCTTCAAGTCCCTTAAAAAGTCTCGCTTCAGGCTTAATATCAAGAGAATTCCATCCCATATGTGGAATCTTGAAACCATCCTTAGCAGGAATCTTTAATATCTTTCCCGGAAGAATATCAAGACCCTCTGCTCCCGGAGTCTCATCACTTTCCTTAAATAAAAGCTGTAATCCCAAACATATTCCAAGGAATGGTGTTCCATTACCTGTCACCTTCTTAATAGTATCAACAAGTCCGAACTTATCAAGATTGTTCATTGCATCACCAAATGAACCAACTCCCGGAAGAATAACCTTATCAGCCTGTAAGATTGCACTTGAATCTCTTGAGACTAAAACTTCCTCTCCTAATGATACCAGAGCCTTTTCAACACTCTTTAAGTTCCCTGCGTCATAATCGATAATAGCTATCATATTGTCAAATCCTTTCAAATCAAGCATTTCCCCAATGCTTGCGTACATTTCCAACAGTTCTTACTGTCATTTCATTACATTTTTGTATGTTTCGTTACATCTCATTACACATTATAATTAGCAAGTATTTAGTATGCTAAAATTCATACTAATTAGCATTTAGTTGATTCGCTATCGCATTGATTTGTGTAAGCTGTTCAACTCCTGGCTTAACATCTACATAGTTATCCATTGTTGTAGATATATTTCCATGTCCCAATATGTACTGTAATGTCTTTGGTGGTAAATACTGCATATTCGTAGCAAATGTATGTCTGCAAATATGAGGTTCAAATTTACGAATAGGATTTTCTGAATTCGCATTATTAAACCTTTTAATGCAATTCTGTAGATATTCTTCCACATGACCTCTTACAATAGTTCTTCTGCTTCTCGTTGCAAGAAATACGAATCCTTCATATGCATTACCTTGTTCATCGTAACATACAGGTTCTATATCGCCTTTCAAGTAGCGATTCTCAATAATACGCTGGAAACTTTCATACACACCATCTGTCATAGGAATAGTTCTTACACCATTCGTTGTTTTCGTAGGCAGCACAACATGAGTGTGATTGATACATTGTAACTGTTTGTCAACGGTTATCATTCGATTGTCCATATCAATGTTATCAAGAGTAAGTCCACATAATTCCGACGCTCTTAATCCACTCCAAAACAATACATATAACATATCATAGCAATGTGAACTATGCGTGTCTTTTGAACAGAAATCAAGAAATCTGTTCATATCTTCTACAGAAAGAGCTTCCATCTTCTTACTGTCGCTCCTGTCTGTTGTTATGCGTCTGAATGGATTCTTTGCTACATAATCATAATCTAAAGCATAATCAAAGGTTCTTTTAATAAGACTAATCTGTGTCTGAATAGATGAACCTCTATACTTTTTCTTCATATCAGCAAGCCACTCTTCACAATGTTCTGGTCTGATTTTTCCAATCTCCATATAACCCAGCTTATATTGTTTCAGCGTATTCACTGTAACATTGTAACCAACTTTGGTATTGTGTGCTAACTTCTTTCTGTTGTATAAAGAATTTAAGTATCTGTCTATAACATCTAACAGAGTAAGTTTTGCTCCATCAATATCAATGCTGTTTTCGAGATATGCGTTAATTTCTGCCTCCTTTTCACGCAAACTCTTTGTTGACTTCTTACCTTTTGGCAATTGGTCTGTCATTTCAAGCCTATATGAACTAATAACCCTTTCTTTCCCAAAACAATCTTTATAGTGGTATTCATACCTCTTTGTTTTAGGATTGTAATATTCGTTAGGTCTTAGTGTTTTTCTGGCAGGCTTGTTCTTTTCTGACGTAGTTTTATTTGCCATTCTTGAGCCTCCTTAAATCAGAGTGCCTCGAATGCATACCACATTAAATTGTACCACACCCAAAGCACATTGTCCATTTCTTAAATCTGTTCAACATTATCTATAAATTCCTCAAACTGTTTTCTTTTAATCTTGATAGTTCTCCCCAGCATCAAATGATATTTATTTCCATAATCTTCACGAACTATCTCTCTAAGTCTATGTTGTCCAATTCCAAATAAATCAGATGCTTCTTTTATATTCAATAAAACCTTACCATCCAATGTAACTGTTGTACTTTCTATAATAATCACTCCTTAATATAAAAATATGGACTAGGATTTTTCTCCCAGTCCTCAAATATACACAAAAGCCTTATTTATTCGGTCTTTTCGGTCTTTTCCACTGTCAATACATCATCTGATAAACCTTTATCATCATTATGTAATTCTTTTACAATGACTTTTGCTACATCTCTACTATCAAATTTCTCCATAACGGGAATAATATTAACCAGCTTATCTAATGTTTCTTTATCCATTGCATCTATATTGGCAAATGAATTTACAGCATTTGTTATTGATTCCATGAACTCATCTAATCTATCTGGCTTTAATACAAGTTCTCTTACCACCTGTAACAGCTCTGATATCTCATCTGAATATCCATTATAATTATGTTTTCTATAATCAATTGCTTCATCACAAGCATGTTCCAGCTCATTATATTCATCTCTTGGAATACTCTTAACAATATCATTAAGCAACTCTGTATTGTCTTTCATAAATATCTCAAGTTTATCTAAGCTGAACTCATCACCTTCAAATATATTAATATCTGTATAATACTTAACAAGACAGTAATTAAAGATAGGCTTTCTTAATACTGTGGCATACCCTACTGTTGGCGATACTACCATTCCTGCAACTTCCATGATAAAACTTGTCTTCTGACTAAGTGATAATTCACTTTCAACCTTACACTCTAACTTTTCACCGTTCATATTATAAAATGATTTTCCCATTATTCCTTGTTTCCTCCATTGACTTTTTTATTAATCCTGATATCTTCTTATCAGTTGTATTCTTCTTAATATTCAAATAATTGTTATTATATTTTTCCTTACTCTCAGCGTCAGCCTTTGTTTTAATATCTTCAATAACAGGATTCTTGTAAAAGACAAAACATCTCTTGTTATACTTATCAACACCTGTTCTTTTAAGCATGTATCCATAGCCTACTTCTATGATCTGCTTTACAGCTTTAATATTTCGAGTAATTATAGTCTCCTTCTTAGGTTGATTGATATAATCATCAAAATCATTCCAACAATCATCAACGCTTCTGTCACATTTCATATCATGTTCTGCCAGAAACTTTTCATATACAGAAGTGACCTTATTACTCTTCTTGAATTTATATATAGGATATTCATGGCTGGAAACACTGATAAGATTCTTTATCTGTCCAGCCTTTATAATTTCTTCAAATAATTTTACTGATTCAAACTCTAATACTTCCATTTAATCCTTTCTAATCTGAAAATATACTCTGATATAATGTATGTGTCTTCTTTAAAGCTTCCAAATTATTTTCAAGTTCTTTTTTTATTTCATGTGTTTCTGCTATTAATGCCTTGAATTTAGCTTCTTCTTGTCTGACATTCTTTATTGTACGATTCAATACATTATTAGGCATATTTGCAAATCTCTTAGATTCTTCTACTTGCAGTTTCATTTCCTGATTTTCTGCTCTCAAATCCTCATTCTGTTTTTCAAGTAATTCAATTCTTTGTGTTAATATCAAAATCTGTTTATCTTTATTCATAGTTTATTCCTTTCCATCAAAATAAGACGCACTCCATTACAGAATGCGTCTTTGCTTTGTAATCTTATTAATATTTATTTGTTAATATAGCAAAAGAGCAGGAGATTAGTCCTGCTCTCCAGCTCCGTGAATCTTCATTTTTAATTGTTAAAAGTATTTTCTAAAATACACTGACCACCAGCGAATTTAACATCATCCCAACCTTTATTTTTAGCAGTCTGAGTTATCCAATCTTGAACTTTAGGTGTAACTTTTTGCATATCTTCATCTTCAGTATGTGCCTGATTATATAAGCCCAACACTTTTCTTGTTTCTAAAATTATACAAGGATCATTCTTTGATCTATCATCTGGATCTGGTAATACATATTTACCTGCCATTTTCATATTTACCTCCTCTCTATAAAACTAAGATAAAACTTTTATCACAATTTTATTATATACCAATATTTGACAAATATCTACAAGAACATATGTTTATAAAACCATATTTATAATCACATAGACACATTCAATTAAGAATGTGCCTTGTATGTTATCTATATGTCAGTACATTAAGCGAATTATGTCCTAACACTTGACCTAAAGTGCCTTCTTGTACTGCGGTCAAGAATCTCTTATCTCTTACCATCTGTTTCATAAAATCTTCATAATTTTGAACATTAGGTAGTGATAAAGTAACATCGCCAAATTGTACATCAACTTTATTAGACAGGTTATTAGACATATTAGAGATATCAGGTAACTTAGCACCTAAGTTATCAATATACATATTTGGTGTACTAATACCCTTAGAAAGATTCCAAAGTTTTTCAACCTGATCTGCATTGAATACCATATCACCAGCATCCAACTTACGAAGAGTACCATACTTCTTTGAGAAGATTACTTCTGAACCAAGACCATCTTCATCAGTAAGTGTAATACCACCTGTTGCAGATTTAGTACCTTTTTTAAGTCCATGACTTTTGAGGTAATCTAACATGAATATGTTCTGATCATAAGTACCATAATACTGTCCCTCACCGCCCATCTGGTCGTAGTACTGACTACGAGCTGCGAAATTGCTAGCAAAACTGTTCCATTTAAGCCTATCAACCACACTCTGATCGATATTCAACAAATCACGAGGGTAGTAGTTTTCCTCGTATATCCAATCAACATCTCCTGAATAACTGCTGCCACCATCTGAACCAGTATCCCAGTTACCACTCCAATCATCGTTAGAATAGTCGCTACCGCCTGAGTAACCACCATCAGAACTAGAAGATTGTTCAGCCTGTTGTCTTGCAATCTCATCAGCAACTCTTTGTGCTTCAGCATTACTATTAGCAAGTAACCCCTGTACAGCGGAATTAATATTATTGCAAACATTTGTAATAGCATTATTACCTTCAACAAACTTATTACTGAAATCACCTAATACATTTGTTATGTTTCCAGTGTTAGTACTCCAAATAGAAGCCATAGATTCACTAAGCTTATAACCATTACTTTCTGCTGTTGAAGTTATTGTATCCGATATACTTCCTGCATTTGTATTTGAACTTTCTATAACCTGTCCTATAAGTTCATCAATATTATCAAGTCTTTTTGATATCCATGTTTCTAATTCTGACTGAACATTATCAAGAATCTGTTCAACATCACTCATTGCTTTTTCCATTTCAGTTTGCTGTAATTCATCTTTTGCGTCCTGTAACTGAGTATTAATAGATTGTCTCTTAGATTGTGCTGATTCAGAATTATCCCCCTGTAAAGATAGCAACTGTTTCTGAAGGCTAGATATATTATCTGCTTGCTTTTTAACATTTCTCTCATAATCTAATAAATCTTTTGTTGCAGATAATCCATCCTTAATTTTAGTTATGATATTACTGATAGAATCCTTCAATTTATCATAAGCATTACTCATTAAGTCCTTAATTGCACTCTTCTCTTCCTTAGAGTTCTTAATTGCGTCCTGCTGTGCTTTGATAAGTTCCTGTTTTCTATCCAATAATTCTTTATCATAAGGATCATTCGCAAGTTCCTCATCAATCTTAAGGATCTCATCTTTATATGATTTTGCCTGATTAAGATATAATTCATATTTCTGAGCAAGTAACGCTTGTGCAGCATTACCATTATCGTTAATATTACCATTATCATCAGTAATTCCATTGTCCTTAAGAAGTTCTACAAGGAAATCTGTTTCACCGATAAGATTTTCAACATCATCTCTTGTCTTATCAAATGCGTCCCAATTAACTTGTCTGATAGCTTTATCATATGATATGATTGCTTTCTCAGCATCATAGATTGCAGAAGATACACTATTTATTGAACTCTGCATGTCATACCATTGTTCACTATACTTCTCAACCTTTCCTGAATCTAATGCGTTTGTTAAAGCTGTTCTCTCTTGTTTCAGTCTTTCAAGATTAGCCATGTCCTGCTCCTTCATAGATTCATTAAGAAATGTAGAAGAAATCCATCCTTTAGTCTCAATTATATCTAATTCCTTTTGAAGCAAATTATTATATTCATCAACTTGATTAATTTGTTCTTCATACTGTGACTTAATATTATCAAACCTACTTTTAGCAATTCCTTTTAACTCAATACCAAGTTCCTGCACAGCAGTCTTAGCATCCTGTGCCTTATCATAGAAATCCTGACAATCAGATATAGCTTCCTTAAGGTCATCATCATAAATAACATCTATGCTTATAGAGCCATTAGCGATTTGGTCTTTCCAATAATCATCAAGACCATAAGAATTAAATGCATTCATGTAATATTCATATGCCTGTTTCTGTGCGTTTATTTCGGATGAAAGAGTAGACATTGAATCAGAAAGGGCGGTATTACGCTTGAGCCATGTAGATGTTGTATCTGATACAACATTCTTTAGACGTGAATATGCTGTTGAGATTTTATTGACTAAGCGTTCTATCCAATTGAGTTTTTCGGCTGTTTGAGAAGAAGATGAACTATCACTACCGCCTAGACCTTGCCATGATGTATCTATACTTGCATTAATCTGATTGTAAGCCGCATCATCTATGGCATTTTTCATCTTTTCGGCTGTGTTCCAGACTGAATCTATATTATTCTGCAATTCTTTATAGGCATTACTAACATCATTGCCATTCATTTTGAATTTATGGTTGTTGTCAGTTACAACCTTATCAAAGTTAGATTTTGAATAAGATTTACTGAATAATGAACCACCTATAGCACCTGGATTTCCTGCGGATATAGCATTTTTAGTAGCTTGAATATTAAAGTCAATACCATCATTTACACCCATAGCCTTATAAAACTCTTTATAAATGTTTGCTATTTGTTGTATTGCCTGTGCTGTGATATTAACTTTTGCCTGTTCCATAGTAGTCCAGTTTGCAACATCTGTACCATAAACAGCCCCTAATTGATTAATCAGTTCTGGATAATTGGTTTTAAGGGTATTAAAGAATTGTTCATCTGTCTTAGCTTTCTCGACAACAGATTTAATATAAGTGTCCTTATCATCCTCATATACTCCCTCAAGCTCTGCAAATAATTCTTCTTCTGATATTATACCAAGCAAATATTCTGATAAAGCCTGTTTAGCTTCTGGATACTGCTTAATAATGCTCTGCATTGAAGATACGCTAATTTTACCATTTTCAGATAATTCTTTCTGAATAGTTGATAACAAGTCGGCTTCTGACTGTAAGTCTGCAAGTGTTGCTGCAGAAGTTCCTTTGTCGTCTGATTCAGTGAGAAGAGAAGTAGGATCGTCAAATGCCTTTACTTCTACACCTTGTTCAATAGGGTTTTTATCTGCTTCCTCTTGAACTTTCTCCATAGCTTTCTTATATTCAGGAATATACTGTTGGAATATTTCAAGCCATGACTGCATATTTGCATAAGCTGTAGCATCATATGCATCTGTACCCTCTGCCTTTTTCATCTTCTCCATTTCAGAAGTAAGCTGATTATATAAAGTCTCTTTATTCTTATCAAAATCCTTTGTCAATAAGTCAAGAGTATACTGTGCATTTTCAACTGACTGCTCTGCTAAAACCTTCTGATCTTCATCAGTGGCATTGTTCAACTCTTTTACTGCGTCATTATATGCATCTGTAGCAAGTTTAATCTTTGCTAACTGTGCAACGGCTGTATCCTTATCATTACCGCTTGTAGCCATGTTCCAGCTTACACCGTTGGCAGTTCCGTCACCATTAAAATTCTTAGAAACAGATGATATAACATCTGAAGCATTAGAGCCAACATCAAAACCATTACCAAACTGTTTATTAAATGCTTTCTCTGAATCTCTAGCCTGAGTTTTTACCTCTTCATTATTAGCTTCCTTGAGTTTTTCAATCTTCTCATCTAATAAAGCATTCTGATATTTAAGATTCTCAATTTCTGCTTCCTGTGCTTCTGTTATAGTACCATCTTCCTGAAGCTTCTGTAATTCTTCAATTTTCTGCTTATTTTCTTCAATAGTGGAATTATATTCAGATATGGAATCAGAATTCTTAGATATGTTTTCTTCTGATTTTTCAATAGACTTGTTGTATTTGTTGACTGCTGTTGTACCATCAGCCCAGTCCTGAACTGCATTTACAAGTTTATACGCACCATACATAGTTCCTAATGCTGCTGTAATTGCTAATAAATACGGATGTGCTAATGCAAGATTCTTGAGTGATGTTCCAAGACCTGTAATAGAAGTTGTAAGTTTCTTTGTTGTGTCAACCACACTACCTTCTTTTGCAGCAACATTTGATACTCCATCCGATAATACATCTGCTGCCTCACTAACTTTTAAGAATCCATCTTCTACTTTCAGTGAACCACTAACGGCACTTTCAAAGAATGTCTTCATAAGATTAGATGTTGTAACAAAATTATCCTTCTTACCCTTTACCAAGTTAAATATATCTACACCTTTAGTGATTGTCTTGTAGGTGATAAATAGTTTTATCAGCTTCGCAACACCATCATTACCCGTAATGTCTTTTAATGACTTTGATAAATCCTTAAAGCCTTCTGCCAAAACACCTATACTTGAACTTACAATAGTGTCCTGTTCAATGATGTTTTCAAACACTTTTAATAAATCTGTTGCACCTGATAATACATCTTTTATCCAGTCAGAATTTATTACCTTCTTTGATACAGATTGAAATTCGTTCTTAAGTTCATTTCGTAAGCCCTCAACGCTCTGGCGATAAATTTCATTTTCGTTAGCTGCACTTCCAAGACTGTCCTTCGACTGCTCAATAGCCTTATCAACATCAAACATCTGTTGTACTATTGCATTAAATACATTGACTTGCCTCTTTCCTGATGCAAGTTCAGCATAATACTGCTTCTGCTCGCTTGTAAGTTGTGGATATATCTTAGCATAGTCACTCAAGATATCATATGTACTTCTTAAGTCGCCATTAGAATCTTCAATAGCAATTCCAATCTTTCTAAATGATTCACTTAACTCTGCTGATAATCCATCAATTTCGTCTCCATCCTCGTCTATCGCTCTAAGTCTTTGAGAAATAGTGATAAGACCTGTAGATACTTTTTCCATGTTTCTTAACTGTGCATAACCACCAGTTAATAATCCGATTGTTTCATCTATGCTGTTACCAGCCTGATTCATTGTACCTGACACACGCTCAAGACCATCAGCCAAATTATCAAATCCAACTGGACTTTGGTTTGAAACGCTGTTCATTTTATCTACAATGGTCACAATATCAGATTCATTGATATTAAAACCTTTTAATACAGCTATCAGAGTACTTGCTGCATCAGAAGTCTGTGTAATTCCATCTGCAACATTTGTCATAAGAAGTGCCGACTTACCCATATCCAAGCTGTCTTCAAGACTATAGCCAGCTCTTTTAAACTCTGTTGCAGCCTCTATCATATCAGAACCTGTACGACCAACCTCATCTGCTGCATCAAATGCTCTATCTGAAAACTCTAACAATTTATCAGATGTAAGGTCTGCTACTTTGTTGAACTCTGTAAGTTTCTTATCAAGATCTGCAACCGCATTAACCATTGATTCAAAACTACTTATAACCTGGTCAATAACTTTGTAAGCCAACTGATATCTAAGAATATTTTCAAAAGCGTCTTTAATACCACTCTTCAGCCCATTAAAGAATCCTGTGTACAAACTTCCAGAAGACTTTACTTGCAATGCTATATTGCTGAACTGTCGCTGTAACTTTGAGAAATCAGCCTTGTTATTACAATTCTGTAAATCAGAGATTATCTTCTTTAACTCTGCATCATACTGTGCCGCTGCCTGTCTGTTCTGCCCCATCCATATAACAATCTTATTAGTGAGTGCAGAAGCCCCTTGCATTGTTGAAGTATCAGCACTAAGATTTCTCTGCTCTTGGGCAGTTACCTGATACTGTTTCTGTAAGTTCTTTAAAGATGTGACAATCTCATTATACTTAGCAATCTTTTTCTGCGGATCACTTATTGTATTAATAGATTCCATAGAAGATTTTAACTCTTCAATCTGTGTTTTAACATTATCAGAAACTTTAATAGAATTGAACTTTGCTTCAATTAAAGCTATATCCTGTGGTAATGTTTCCAGATTGTTCTTCATTGCTTCTAATGAACTGGCATGTGTACACTTAGAAATTTCAGCATTAAATGTCTGATACTCCGTTCTTGCTAAACGAAAATATGTTTCTAACTGTTTAATATCATCTATTGAGGATGCTTTGATAGATAAATCATTGAATTTATTCTGATTATCAGAATTAAGAGATATACCGGCTTTTTCTGCCTGAGTATTAAGAAGCTTCATCTTAGCAATCAGTTCTTCCTTCTTACGGATTACCTGATTATCTGATTCTGCCTGTCTTTGATTAGCCTTTGTTGTGGCTTCAATATTCTGTGATAATGATTTCTGACCTTCTGACCATTTGACAATGTTATGCTCCATGCCGTTTGCATCATACCACTTACCTACTGACTTTAACTTTAATGTGGCATTTGTCACCTCATTAAGTTCATTGCGATAAGTAAGTAATGCCTTTGTAGCCTGTCCATTATCATCAACATTAATCTTGTACTTGACTAATTGTCCTTTATTATTTGTGATGTCTGCAACAATTTTATTAATCTCTGCTTTAACTGCTTTAGCATCAGATAAATCAAATTGGAACGGAACTTTTACATTAAGTCCTGAAGTGTTAATTCCTGATTTTAACTGCTGATTAATAATATTCTGTTGCTGTTTGATAGAGGAAGTATCTAATTTGACTGTCCCCACATTGATTTGTAAATTTTTAGATATGCTATCCAACTGCTGTTGAATAAGCATTTGAGATTTGCTTGAATCAAGCCCTACTGCAACACGTGCAGCATTAGTATCAGACAAGTTCTTTAGTACCTGTCTCAACTGCTTGGACATAAGTTTTTGTGTTGCATTCATATCTAATCCAAGCGTAACTAAATTGTTAGCCATTAATTATAAGCCTCCTTGATAATTGATTTTAATATCAATACCTAAAGGATTATTTTTATTGAATCTGGCTATTGCTTTTTCTATAAAGTGACCACCTTCTCGATATCCAAAATTTGCAATATCTTTATGCCAGCCACTTTTCACCTTGTATCCTTCATTCATAAGTTCAATTGAGTTTATTACATTATCACTCCACAACGATTTGTGAAATGCATCATCAGAATATACTATGTCAATTATAAGCTGATTCTTTGATGGATAAACCTTTACAACATCATCAACACTTATTGAATCTCTCATATTATATGATCTGTTATATATTGTCGGTGTATATGAGAAATACCATGCATCAATCTCTTCCTGAAGGATTTTAAGAAATCTGTCTGCTTCAACTTTAAGTTGCTTTTCTATAGTATTACCAGTCGGCAAGACAAGTTTTCTTAAATCAAAACCTAATGTATTATTCATAGCTCCTTTCCTCCAATTTTAACAATTCTAGGTATTAATATTACTTGTGAGACCTATCATCGCAAAAATCTTCAATTATTTTTATCTGATCTTCATTTAATTCATAATTATCAGACAGCCATCGAGACATTTGAGATGGATAGATTCCAACTAATGAGGCGAGATATGATTTCTTAATGCCATGCTGCTTAAGATGCTCTTCGACTTTTTGTTGTAATTCCATTTCAATGTCCTTTCTTAATGATAAAATCTATGGTAAAAAGAGATAACTTCTGCCATAGAATAGGCAGTTATCAAAATAATTTTCAAAATTATTTACTCTCTTCCCCTATATAAAATTTGTAAAAATAAAAATGGAATGTGAAATTTGCTATAAAAAATAAGACAAAAATCACATTCCGACACTCAATTTGAAAACTTTAAATTCTCAAATATGATTCAAGCAGCAGGCTCTTTCTTGTCCTTATCCTGCTTCCCTTCATTCAATTTTTTCAAGCTGTCACTACATTTTTGACTGCATGTCTTGGTGTTCCCGACTTTTATAAAATGTCTTCCACATATCACGCATTCACACAATTTCTTTTTTCCATTACTTTGAAATGCTTCTAAGTAAACTATAGGATTATATATATCCTGAACCTCAAACAACACATTGTTATCATCTGATATGTCCATATTCAGAACGAATCTTTGCTTCTGCTTATCATCTTCTATATGAATAACACCAGACTTATTGAACCTTTTGAAACTGCTATCAAATGAAGCTGCCCCAACCATTTTCATAATTGTATTCATATTATAATATATCGGAGTTCTTTTCTTCTTACCATTCGGCTTGATTTCAGTTTTATGCTTATACTTCGTAATAAAGAATGAGTCTCCTTTTAATCTGTCAGTCTGTTTAGCATATTTATAATGACACAACAGGGCAAACAATAACTCTCTGTCGTTCTGATAATATGTGCCATTCTTCTTTTTCTGAAGAACTGCGTCCATGAAATCCATATCTGCCTGTGTTATATTAACACTCTTTCTGTTCAATTTAGTCTCAAGTATATTATCTAAGGCATCATCACCCTCAACAGCTTTTTCATAACACATTCTAGGTCTTTCCTTTAAAACAATACCTGTCTTCTGATTCTGATTAAGGTTATCAACAATAACATGTCCAAAACATTTCCACAGCATATCTTTAGTAGAAGTCTTAAACTCATTTTTATTATATTCCATGTCAATAAGTGAATTGACTGCAAGATTAATGTTAAATTCTCCATTTTTAGTGAAGATATCTTTAATCTCTCTAATACAATGATAATGAAATACTTCAAACTTTGCTGTAATATCCCGACTATCAGTATTTCTTCTGTCCATCTCTTTTTTAATATCTTGACACAACTTCTGCTTTGCTTTCTTCCTGTTGTTCCAGACAGCATACGCCTTTATATATTCATCACTATATCTGTCAGGTTCATATAGTGGCTGCTTAACACTGTTATCATCTAACACATAGGAATTGTTCATAAGATTCTTATAATCGAACTTACTCTTCTTATTATCTTCATCAATACCAACATCATACAAAAAATGCTTTCTTCCTAATTCTTTATCAATGTACTGAGGGATTCTATCCATAGGACTATTCGTATAATCCTCAAGACTTGATGATTTCTTACCTTTAGCAAACTTGAAGAACTGCGGATACTTTATCTTTGATGGTTCAAACATGTTCTTAGGATCAGGAATGAGTTCTTTATATAACTGCTCATATTCACCTATTAAAAGATTCTTTCCAGTCTTAGGGAAGTCTATTGCATAGTTGGACATTGCACATATAACATTAATAGCATCATCATATTTTAATGGATTATCTTCTAAATCTGGTCTGTTCCACAATTTAGTAATAGCATTGCTTGATAAACCAATAATATTATTTTTGAATCCATCAACAAGAGTTTTATAAATAGATTCATTATCTATATGCTGTGCCTTTGCTTTCTGCATATCATAATATAAAGATACATCAGGTAAGCCCTCTGTGGCTTTTAATACAGCCTTATCAGCTATAACAAGAATATGGTCTCCATCCCAATCACACATAAGAAAAAGTGAAATCATATCATGACAACTTACAACTGTATCACTTTCCATATACTTGAACCACTTCTTACATTCATCTGAAACTATCAGTTTTCTTCTAGGACATTCATATCTTGACAAATGTGGACTTCTAAGACATAACACTTCTTCCACATCTCCCTGCTCACCATAATATTTATTATATATATGATTCTCAGGTACTAAACCCTGCGGATTGACATTACCCATAAAGAGATACTCACAAAAAGCGTACATGTCAGGTGCTACATAACTGTAATATCCTCTAACTGGAATCTTACCGCCCTTATATGAATTCTTTCTTGCATTATATAAGCTATGTATTTTGCTCATAATATATTTGTCCTGTATAAGTGGTGGGTAAATATCCAGTGCCTTTGCTATGTAATAATTCGCATTTTCAACCTTTCCTCCATCTGCTGCCAGTGCAACAGCATCATTATCACCAACAATTTCCTCATTTAATATGTCGTCAATTGTAAGTCCCAACTCTTTCTTTACATATTCAAGGTCTGTTTTTAACTTACATAAATCTTCTACTGCTGGCTGGCATAACTCTGTAATATCTGTATTATATGGGAGTGTCTGTAAGAACTGATATGAGAAAGTAACCTCTTCTTTCGGAGGTTCAGCATAAGCATTAATAGATAATTTCAGATTGTTTTCTTTGAATTTTTTCTTGTATTCTTCCCAAGAATTGTACTGCTTCCACATTTTTAACTGACTTGTTGTAATGATGTATCTTATATCTTCCTTTTCTACATCGTGCGAAGTTCCCCACGGATCAATCAGAATACTATTATGAGATAGCTCATGAGCAAACAGTCTGAAGTCAAATGGGAACATAGCACCTTTGATATAACCACCTCTTATCTGACAGCTTGAAGGTAATTCCCCTGGAATAAACATTCCTGCTCCGTCTGTATGTTCAATAGAAATTCTCTTGGTCTGATATTCTTTCGGTGTATCATTCACATAGCATTGTCCGTTATCATCCGTCTTTATATCAATGTATTTAACCTTACCATTAACAACAGTTTTAAGACCATCAACAACAATACACTTATCAATATCAATGTTCTTAGGCGGTAGTTTGCTTGATGATAATAATAACGCATTATATGATAAATACTTACCAACATTCATTCCTTTATTATCATTACCCTTATCAGCATTTATTCCATCAACTGTAAGTCCTGCCATTAAGAATGATTTATGTGCTTCATAAAATTCTTCCTTTATAAGAGTAACCTTACAATTTCTCACCTGACCTGTAGTTGCTGTGAACAATTTATATTTCTTACCACCTATAATGATTCCCTTATCTATAATCTGCCATAAGATTTCATTATGATTAATCACCATATAGATAATCTCGTCTAAAAGTTGATAGTCGCACTTCTTATATCCTCTATCAGCTAATGCAAGCCTGACAATATCATTCTCAAATATCGCAATCTCGTTTCTTTCATTCAAATACTTGTCTGATATTGTCCTGACAGATTCATTGTTATGAATAACCTCTGATAATTCTGTATTCTTTTTCTTCTTATCATTATAGATAGCATTCTCGTCATCTGTGAATGTCTTAAATGTATTTAATTGATAAATCCTTACTCTTCCTAGTTTGAGCTTTGTATAATTGTGTTCTATAATTAACACCAACCTTTCTGTATATTCTATTTATAGTATTCTCTGATTTAATTGTAATTTGTGGGTAAAAAAATACCACCAATATTCAATAAGAATATTGATGGCTAATACTTATATTCCATATCTTTTATGTGCAAACTCTCTTGTTTTTTCTTCAACATAGTCTCTATCTACCATTTCAGTATCAAAAAACGAATAGAAACAACAAGGTGTAACAAATACATAAAAAATATTTTTACCTGTCCTATCACTTAAGATATCTATAATCATATTTGCATAACTTTCACATAAATACGCATCTAATTTTTCAAATTGTTCTTGTATTATATAACCATTTTTTTCTATGCATATTAACATATCCATCAAATCTATTCCTAAATGATCTTCTACTTGTTCTTTCGTATCATAATTATATGGGTTAAATGATGAACTCATAATAAATATTCCCTCCTTTTTTATTTTATTGTATCACTTCAACCATCAATATTCAATTTTCAATGTACACATATTATTATAATTACCATCCTATATAAGGCTTAAATTGCTTCTGACAGACCAAACAGACACTTTTATCTGCCAGACACACAATTTACCATCTAAAACAATATCACCCGAATTTGATACCATTTTCTTTAATTTAAGCCCATACATACAAGTATTAATTGCTTTAAGGAAATACTGATTTCATGGGAAGTTTTTCAGCTATTTACTCTGCAAATACCCTCATATCTTTTACATCTGTCAGGTAACATTCATTATCAATCTCAACAACCTTATCAATAAATAATGTACTGACCGCATCTGGTCTTATCATTTTAATAAGAAGCTCTATAGATACTGAAAATTTAATTGTTTCTAAGTCACAACCAATTACATCATATTCATAATCTTCTATTTCTGTAACTGGAAGATTCTCAATGCACCATATCATATTTTCAATAACTGTATACTCACGAAAATCTCTATCAATTCCACTCTGTGAAAGATTAATCTTTATCTCTTCTGAACTTTTAGAAACATAATCACAAAATGGCAGTATTAAATTTCCATTACTATCTGTATATAAATTGTCCCATTGTTCATAATCTCCATAATTTGTTATTCGGTAGAATATTCCCTTACCGACAACAAATACATCTAAGTCCATGCTGTTAGCACTCTTAATAGATGTAAGCACCTGCACATCTAATCCAAATGACATTATCTTTTCAATATCAAACTTATCTGTCTTATGAAATGTGTAATCAACCATTTTAGTATAATCTGTATTGCTTTCAGACTTGTGTAAAAATTCCTTAAGTGCTTCGTTCATCTCTTTTGGTAACTCATATATTGTTATATATTCTTCAATAGACTTACAGCTTTTCATATTTGCTAGTTGATGCAACATACTTCTTCCTAGCAACATCTTTAACGACTGAAAACTTATAACAGCATCAGTTTTTGCCCTTAGTGATTCTATCTTTGTTATCTCTAACTGTCCTTGTTTCTCCATAGCACTAGAATCTTCTGATAACAATTTATTAAATTCTGTTTCTAAAATACAGTCACCACATGCAGGTATCTTCTCTATAATATCAGAGTGTGATTGCTTAAAATCCGCCATCTTCATATTAAATACTTTTGCAACATCTGATACCTTTAGATATACATTATTATTATGAATCACTTTTGTATTAAACTTTATTATCCTATCTACCATTATTGAAATCTCCTTTACTCACACACAATTACTTCTACAGGTTCACACTCTTCCATAAGTTCATTCCATGTAACTTCAACAAATTTACCACCCTTATAGTCATAATTAGCTTCATCCAAATAGACAAAAATGCAGTAGTTTTTAACACTATCATCAATAATCTTTCCAGTAATTTGAGTACATAGTTTATATGCTTTTTCCCATTTCATAGAACTTATTACTTCAAAGCTATGCGTTGTAACCCATATACCAAAAGGAATATTTAATAATCCGTTATAGTCCTTATCTGTATATGAAAATGTTTTACCAACTTTATAATATTTTTTCTCTGTTATCGTTTTACTCATATATAATTCTCCTTCTATAATCCTACTGCATCAGGCTCACCCCAAATGTCTTCATTATAGTTATTATTCCTTGATATAATAGCTGTACTTTTTTTCTTTTCTATATAATCAACTATACAAGGAATATCATTAAATATTTCTTCATCTCTAAGCTTTTTCATTAGTTTCTTTTGATAATCAGATCCAGTAATCGCACCTTTTATTTCCTTATTAATAAGTTCATTATCATGATGAATCTGCTTATATATCTCAATCAATTCATTATTAGAATATTGTTTTGAATACCTATCAAAATGCCAACGTAAATTATTGTATTTTGCGGATATACTACGCTTAACATTAGCTTTTTCTGATTGAACTATCTTTTCAGTTATTCCACATGTCTTCTCATAATTCTTAGCAAAAACAATAATATCTTCCTTATCTTCATATCTGCCATAATGATTAGAAAAGCTTTTAAATTGTCCTGTGTTAATATCTCTTTTCAGCTCAGTGTGCTTGTACACATAAAGTAACTTATTGGAAACTAGAATCTTGTTATAATTCAATAATGTATTTCCATCTATCCTACTTTTTTGACATAAATACTCCTGTGGCATAAACCCAACATAATCTATTTTTGCAGTAAATGTGTCTTTATATATACCTTTTGTCTTATTAATAGTTCTCATACATACAACAAAATATCTAAGCAACTTTAATTTATCTATCTTGTTATCAAGATTTAAAATAGCTTGAACTTCATCACTATATACAATCGTATAATACTTGCCTTTGCCAGTAGTAAAATCCGAAGTAAAATATAAGCCACTGAGATTAACTATAAATTCACTAGCAGAAACTTTATTATCAATCAATATTAAGTTTTTATTAACAAGGGATTCAAAAGCAGACTTGACTTTTTTATAAAGAGAACGCTTAAAGCTAAAATTTCCAACTAATTCATATAATATCATATTGTATGTAATATACTGCTTATTTCTACTTGATTGATAAATGGATTTTAAAGCAATGTATACACATAATTCTTCATCTGATATTTGCATATCATCTATAATATCGTTGTTTAAATAAATCTCCAAATATTTTCTCCTTTAACATTAAAATACAATATTAAATAATCAATCATTAAACAATAAAAGAATTAATTACAGAGTACTGCTTTGCAGTACGTTAATTATCTTTTATATTACTTATTTATTTTATATTACTTATATGACTCTAAGTTACGACATTTTTATGTCGTATTTTCAGTGTTACACTATAGTGTAAATGTCACCAAAATGTCGTATTTTCAGATACGGTTTTCTCTACACTTTGTGTATCCTCATACTCTAATAACTTTATTGTGTCAAAGTACTTCCTGTTTGCCCTGAATACTACAAATACACTACCTGAGTTATTATTAGTTCCTACTCCTATAGGGACTATACCCTTCTTAAATAATCTATTGCACTGTTCTATGTCATAGTTATATACTGGCTTACTATCAATCGTTCTTTGCAATACTTCTTTGCCTCCTATCTAATCAGTTATAGGCATAATGCCATTCCTAACACTATGCCTGTCTATCCGTACTCTTCAATTTACCAGTATCATCACTGGCACTATTTAATTATTTATAAGGAAGATGCTGCCATTTATCATTTGCATCAATGGTTAGCTTGCTACTTTCACTGCAAACATATCTCTGTATATATATTCTCTGTTTATGCTGACATCGTATTCTTTCTTTGTCTTTTCTTTCTGATTCTTTTAGCCCTTTGTAATGAAGCTTTTCTTTTACCACTTCCTTCACAAAAAGCATACTTTATTGGTTTGTTATTACTTAAATTAACAATATGAACTCTTTGACAAAGGGCTACACAGTAGTTTAACAGTACCGTATCATTACATTTATGGATAGTAAATTTATTCATAAACACTCTAAATTCCTGTGTAGCATATGGTGCTTTATACTTACAAACTGCTTTCTTTCTATTCTTCATAGACACTTTCTCATCTTTTAAAATATCCATTAAAGCTTTTTCATTTTGAACAATTTCTTGTTTAGTTGGCATTGAATTAATAAATCTTCTAAGTGATTTCTCTGTTAATCCATAAGGAACCGTATTTAATCTTAAATTTTCTCTGTTGCTATACTTAAGCAATACATCAAAACCACTTAAATTTATATTTCTATTCTTGGCAAGACATATTTTCAAATTACTATTTTTATTCTTAGCCATTTCCACTATATCTAATGGTACTTCTGAGCCCGTATATAAGCATATTGTCTCTCTATATTCTTTAATCTCTTCAATAGATTTATCATCTAGTAAATGATGCATATTCTTAAACGCTTGAATTTTCAAATCACGAGAATCCCTATAAGCTATTTCTTCTGTATCAAAAAAAGTTTCCCAAGTTGAAGTAAATTTACCAAATGTTATATTATTTCTGCTTTCTGAATTTTTTCCTTTTGCCAAATTCAAATATGTAATGACAGCCTTTTCTATATTGATTTTTGATAATGTTATTCCTGATGTTGTATTCGTATTAATATCCTCCAAATTCTATGTATTAGGTATACGACGTTTCGCTGTACACCTCTATGATTTTGATGTGACAGAAGCTTATGTCTAGTTCCATCTATTAATACTATTCTCTGTTGGAAAATAGATAATCTACATTTATTTCACTTAATAATTCCGACATGGTGTTCATAAATTTTATTCTTAACTCAGCCCATTAATTAATGCATAATTCACATTATGTGTTTTCTCTACTGCTGTCTATTGCATATTCCTGCCACTCTTCTTTAATTTCTGGTTCATTATGTAACACTCTTATATTGACAGCCTGCTTCCCCTTTGTTCCATCATCAATATCAAACTCTACAGACTGATTCTGGTATAAAGTCTTAAAATTCTTATCTGATGTAATTCCTGTGTAATGACAGAAAATATCATTTCCATCACTATCCTTAATAAATCCATAACCTTTCTGTGTGTTAAACCATTTTACTGTTCCTTTCATTGATTAAATCCTCCATTTATAATTATTTTTATATAATTCAAGATGAATTAAGCTATTCTTGTAAGATTCTTTAACAGTTCACAAACTGACCTCTACTTATATGTTCTCTGTTTTTAAAATCTCAGATAGACATTTTCTCCATTTGTGAAAGTAATTGTATAATTACGTAATCCCACCTGAGGTACTAAATCCGCATCTGTTCTGCTAATCTTTTCAATATCCTCTTTCAAGATTACCATTCGTGATTTATCCACATAATGAGTGGTTGTTGGTACTGAAAATGCAGAAATCAACTCGTCTTTTTCTTCATCTGATAAATCAGACCATTTATCACTAATAATAGAAAGTATTTTCTCCATTGGAACATCACCATCAATCCCATACTTATCTAATACTTCCCATGCTCTTTCATTCTCTGTTTCGTAATAATATTCATGGTCAAATGTTAATTTAGCATTTTCATCTTCGCACTTTTCTATATTAAAGTGATCAAAAAACACTTCCCAATATGCCTTCCCAAAATTCTGTGCTCTAATACCAAACTTTGATTCTGCAAGGTCTAAATTCTTTAAATCTTTAATTAAGCCCTCCCATGTAATTTCACCTGAACCACTTCTGCTCTTTACAAACCTAACAAACTGTCTAATAGCACTCTGTGATTCAGATTTTTTATATCCTTCATCTGCTAACAGTTTTGTAATATCTGTTGCAATCTCTTTTGTCATTGTCAGATTATCAAAATCACAAGATTTTTCTAATCTCTCACGATCAAAATTCTTTCTATTAAAGTAACCCATAATAATTTCATAATCCTTGTTCATCATAATAATTTCCTCCATTTATTTATGTTCTTTTACTTTGTCTGGCAGCCACTTTGTTGAGCCATCCTTATTTATAGGTATCTGCACCTTCTGCCCGTTTTCATATTCAAAAACATGTGATAACTTACCGTCATCATCTACTCTTAACCATTTCTTAATCATAAGTACCTCTCAAATATCCGTCCTGATTAATGCACCGCTTTTACCAAATCTTCCTATTGTTATGTCTCCAAATTCTGATAAATCAGGATCATTAATATTAACCACATAAGAAAATATGTAATTATTTTCTAAGGTCTGATCCTCCCACCCATCTTTATCATTACTAACATATAGAAGTGACAATAACTTTCCATGTTGTGTAATTGTTTCAATAGCATGATAGACAATACAGCCTGAATATTCTTCTTCAAACTGCTTAATTGCCTCTTCATAAGATTTGTCATATGATATTGTGTCGATGCTTCCTATGCATCCATTTGCTGTAAGGTAACTGTAATACACCTTACCTTCCTGAAAATATTTCAGAACTTTCTCATTAAGATTGAACCTATCAATAAGAATCTTAATTCTGTTAATGGCTTCTTCCCTGATTTCTGCTTCCGTTACTTTCATATTGCTGTTCCTTCCTTATAAATAGTCTTATATATCTATCAGCAACTTATCCTTGCTTAATATATTCTTCTCTATTTTCGGATTTACTCTTACAAAAATTCATTTAAAATATCCAACCCTGACTGTTCCTTTTTCTTCTCGACTGGCTTTTCATCATCAAATGCACCTAAAAATCCTACCGAATCACCGAATAAACTATCCTTTGACGATTCCATACCCTTCTTGATGATTTCCATGTTGGTCTGTGCAGCTTCTTTTATCTGATTAAGTCTTGTTTTTGGTAAAGACAATCCACTCACCATACATACATTTGCTGTCGCATTAGTTTCTATATATGTATCAATAGGAGTTCCTATTTCAGAATATAACTGGCTCATATCAACATGATTATCACATGTCATAATCCCTATATATCTAACAACCTTATCCTGCTCTATAGGTGCATATATGTTATTACTTGTAATAGAAGAAATAACTTTATCAGCATTATCCTTTCCCAGCTTTGATATAACAGCCATACCAGGAGTTGATAATAACTTATCTATTTCACTTCTATCCAAGCACCCATAATTACCGCCATTCTCATTAGCAAGAAATGCGCTTAAATGGGTATAGAAAATATCATTAATCTTCATTTTGTCATTGTGCTTTGAATTATCTAAGATAAAAACAGCCCCTATGCCTTCAAGATGTTCTATTTCCTGAAAAAGTTCTACAGTATTTGCATATGATTGAAAGTTCTCTGACTTATCAGGAAGTACTGTTACAATACAGATATTTATTCCTAGCTGTTTTGATAATATCTTTGATGTTGCTGCAAGCATTCCACTTCCAGTTCCACCGGCAGCAGACGCACATATAAATAATGTAGTTATTGATGGCATCTTTGCTCTTACTTCATCAATAAGCAATTCCAAGTTATCCTTTAATAATGCCTTAGACATCTTCCTGTTCTTATGACAGCCTGTTCCATTCCTGAAATGAAGTTTATTCTTTGCATTTCTTGTTGCTAAATCTTCTATAGAACTATTTGCAACAACACATGGGAATCCTTCTTCCTCAAATCGTTTTGTTAAATTACCGCCAGCCTGTCCAAGCGATAAAAATCCATACAGTGACAAATATTCTTTTTTATACATTGTGAGTTTCCTCCTTCTTAATAGGTAATAACGTAAGACCAGATTGTGTAATGAAATAGCTTTTAGCTTTACAAACTTTCACACCTTCATCAATATATCCAAGATTCTGCATTTCTTTAATTCTTTTGTGAATGGTACTGTATTTACTTGTCTTTTCAAATTGTGAAATTTCAGATATTGTTATACCATGCACCTTATCTGTAGCCTTCTTTGTGCGAAGAATACCAAGAATCATATATGCACATCTGTTTAATTCCATATACTTTCACCTTCTTTTATGTAATATTCCTAAAGCTTTATATACCTTGCTTTTCTCTGATTTGATTGTCAAAAATAAAAGGCCTTAATAGCCTACTATACTGTTCTCTCTTTAGTTATCACATCCCTTAAAAATTATTTATGTACAAAAATGTAACTGGAAATTGTGGGTGAATCCCCAAGACTTAAAAATGATGATTGAATTACTCAATCTCTTCTGCTATAATGTGAATTGCTTAAATTACATGTGCAGTTAAGTCTGTACAATTTAATTACATATCATAAAGTAGTACGCCAATACTCTTTATGAATTTCAGGAAGTGACTATCGCCAAATAGTTGCTTCCTTTTTCTTTTGTATATATGTTCTTGGAAAAAATTAATGTAAATACATTCTCTTCCTTTGACATGCTCCATATTATCATGTTGCAACTAGGTTGTCAATTACTTTTTTAAAAGTTTTTAAAAACCTATTTATTTTTTCTAGCTTCATCAAATATTTGAATCGAATGTCTGGCAGCAATTTTATACTTCTCCATTAAATCAATCATGTTTTCTAAATTAATTTTATATTCTTCCCCGATTGCTTCTTGATCTTCTTCTGATAATAAGGATATTTTCATTTCTTTTAATCCATTAACCGTAATTGTTATAATACTTGTACCAGTCTGTATACTTCTTAATGCCAATGCCCCTACCTTACTATCAATAAACGCTTTCAAATAGTAAGGATTTATTATATTCTTATTAACACGAATAGCAATTAAATTTCCGCTCAATATATCTTTATAAATTTTATTACCTCTATATATAGCAGACTTAATTGTACTATTCTTTGCAGTAATGATAATATCTCCATCTTCTACTATATATTTTTCAAATTTCTTCTTTTCATCATATTTTATTTTTCGTAAGTCATCAGACACAAAACCTTCTGCTTGAATATCAGAAATATTTATAATTCTATAAATTGATTCTTCACCTTCATTTAATGAAAGTCTATCTAGTTCACTTGCACTAAGTTGATAACCTCTAAATATTGTATCTGTCACGTTTTCTAATTTAATGGGATTTTCTATAGTATCTGATAAATATCTATTCATTCCAAGATATGAATCATTAGCTAATATTTCCGATATTGGCACATCAATAACACAATCCGAATGTATATCATCCAAATATAGTTTTATTATTTCTTCTATATCCTCTTGTGAAAAATATACATATCTTCTTTGCTCTGTATATATTTTAGACGCATCTATCATCTTAATTGATTTTTTATTTCTATTTTTCTTTAAGATAATAAGAGATGGTTTTACAGCAGTCGAAGGCAATATTCCAATTGGTAAAGAAATAATTGTATCTACATAATTATTTAATACTAAATACCTTCGTGCTTCTTCATCTATTCCATTAAACAATACTCCATCAGGAACAAATGATATTACCATTCCATCATCTTTAATAGATTGTAAGGCGTTAATAATCCATAATAAATTAGCAGAATATTTTTTATTAAATTCAAAACGAAAATTCCAGCTATCTATCATTTGAGCTACTTCTTCTTTTTCATATTTAAATATTAATGGATACGAGCAATAAATCATGTCGACCTTATCTTTTAATTTTGGTGCAAAAAATGTATTTGTATTTACAATTTCCAAGTCTTGATTTAAAAAGTATTTTCTTATTAAAGCCACATAATAATCTTGCTGGGAAATAACCATCCCCCTTGCTTTTTCTATATGATTATTATTGAACATATGCAATATAAAATCAGCAGTTCCACAATCACAATTATAGATACTATGTCCACCATGTGTTTTGAATATTTCAGATACAAGTGAATTTATCCATTCTATAGATGATATTGAGAAAACTTCATTTCTAACAGAAGAATCAGAATTTATCCCTAAATCTAATACAATATGTTTCAAATCAAATTTTGTAATAATTTCAATTACATTTACAAACATAAAAGTTTCTATTTTATGAGGAAGAAAAGATAATGCTATACTTAAGACTTCTTTTCCTTGTTTATCATCTATATATGAATATGCTTTACGCGAAAACTCCTCTAAATCTATTACTGTATTATGTGAAATTTCTAATAAATTTTCTTTTCCGATTAATAATCCTATTGTTGATATTGCAAATATTGTTCTATTAGATTCTATTGGTGTCATTTTCTCCGTTAATCGTAACATATTTTGAATTTCTTCTCTAAAATTCATAATGGTATCTCTCCTTATAATAGGTTATTTATAACCTTGATTATAAAGATAGAATCACTATTTGTCAAGGTTGCTGACAACCTAATAAATGAGTTTTTTGTAGTTATTAAGAGTATCTACAGAAATTCCAATCATTTCTGCAATATCTGACTGAGCCATATTTGCTTTATCCGAAAGTTTCGGATTTTGCTCATATTGATTTGAACCATTACCTTGATGTATATCATAAATTCTTTCAAGTTCCTTAATACATCTGCCAAGTTTTACAGGGTTAGAATACCAATACCACGTTGACGAATATTATATTTATCTCATCACACCAAACATGTTTTTTATTTATTCCGAACATGCTTTGCTTATATTTCTTTAATATCTCAAAAGCCTTAATTTTCTTATCAAATTTCAATATTGGTTTTTATCATATTAACATATCATTCTAGTATGTTAATATATAACATTCACTCATTTTCTCTTAAAACACTACGAACTAAACATCGAACCGCAATATTCCTACTATCACTTCACTGTAAATCAACTTTCCTAATCTCCAAAAACACCAATATTTACTGCATTCTTACATAAAACATTCTTGAAACAATACACCCTATCGAACTCAATACATTCATACTAAAAAAGCCGTGACCATTACAGCCACGACTCCACAACAAAACATATAATTAATAAGGAAAACCTTATATAATATGTATATCAAGAGTTCATTACGCTCTTAATACCGAATTAATATAACATATTTTACTGAATTTATCTACCTGGTTATTTCCTAAAAATCCATGTTATTTCTATATTATAATAATGCAAACAAGCCTTTTATACCTGCTGCCTTTTGTAACTGACTAATTCTACCTAATACAATGCAACCTAATTCATTAAAGAAATATTTCTTTATGCTTCTATAATCGTGTAATGTGTCTGTATCAATCTCAGTATGTAAGTTTAAATTATCTGCATCGAATATGTATGTACTAATAACTATTTTATTTGTTCGTGTGTTCATTTCCATACTCATTGATACTTTAAAATCAGACAGATATAATACCTGTTGTGTTTCCACAAAATGTCCAGCTAACATATTATTGACTATATCCTCTAGTGTTCTCTGAATATTAAAAGGTACAATAACATCCTTATCAATTAAAAATCCTACAACAGTATCATTTATATCGGTGTAGTCTTTATCACTCTGTAAATGTAAATCTTCAAATCTGTATTTTGGCTGTTCCATAATCTTAATATCTTCCTTTCTTGATCTTATCTTCGATTATCCCCTTACCTATTGTAAAGAAATGATAAATTGCTAATGGTATAAATATCAAAAGAATTTTGACCACCAAATTCTCAACTATCATAGATGTAACCATCCCACACATCCATAATGTCATTCCTATATAAAATCCATATGTGAAAATCTTTAGTTTTGTTCTGTACTTCTTGTATTTTTCATATTCGTTATAATGATAATTCCATCTTGATATATCATCTTTAGTTGCTCCATCAATCATTTTCAACTTTCCCATCCTCTCTTTTATCTGCTGCCATCTCCGCATTATATTCCGCTTCAATATCATCCATAATATCCCTTAAGTTTTCCTTTGTTCCTTTAAGCCAATACAAATTATCATTTGCAAGAATCGGCTTCCCAGCTTCATACTGTCGTTCAATCTTATCCATTATAAATTGAATACCAGCTTTAAACCCATTGTCATATGCAAGTTTTATTGTATCCTGATTCATAAGTTATTACCTCCGTGTCATTAATTTTGCCTTACATATACTAATACACATTTTTCAGACAAAATTTCCCCTCAATTAGCAAAAATTTTGATTATTTAATTGCATATGATTTCTTGTTTATATACTGTTTCTACCTTATAATATATAAGAAGGGAGTTGATACTTATTTACATTGAGATTAAGAAGCAGAACCGCTTCAAAGATTTATTACATAAGATTTTTAATAGACTTGAAGATTCTTTGTTTAATCTATTTCAGAAAATGCCTGAGAAAATAATTCCTACTTGTCTTATAACCTGGATGGAACATTATACAGATAAACGCATTGCTCAATTACAACATCAAATTATCCGCAGTAAGTGGCAGACTATAGAACTTGAAAAAGCTGTCAATAATATACATAGTCGGCAGCAGATATAATAAAAGCACCTTCAGAAAGTAAATTAATCTTTCCGTTGGTGCTTAGTTTTATTGTATATCATCCATTGTCATACATGGGATTTCTTTTTCCTGTCTTAACTGCTTATCATTAGTGAAAAACATATCACATCTGGACGCAATCGCTGATGAAACTTGCAATGCGTCCATTGCTTTAAATCCCTTATACTGTCCTCTAAGTTTAGATGCCTGTTCTGCAATATCTGAATTTATATCTATAATTTCAACATTCATATAATCTAAAAAGCGTTTGAAATTATCTACAAAATCCATTTTACCACTTAAATACGGATATACCAGATACTCTTCTACTGTTATTGCAGAAGTAACAACCTGTATATTCTTTTCTATACACATTGTAAAAAATCTCTTTATAACCTCTGAATATAAAGGACTGTTTTCAAGATAGTATATAATAGGTGCTGTATCAACAAACACTCTTTTAAAGTCTGTCATTATCTCTCATCTCCCTTATATATTCATCTGCATTTTTGCCACGCTCTGTTGTAGGCATAACAAACTGGTCTAAATCAATTTTCTTTGTTCGTCTGTCTGATATACTTATCAAACCATCAATACCACTTAAAATCTGAACAACATAAGTCAGCTTATCTTCTGGTACTCTTTCCAATAATTCAATAGCTTCTCTTCTAGTTGCTGTCATAAGTCATACCTCCTTTAAATCTTTGCAAGAAATCGTTGTTTCTTTATATGCCCTCATTTTCCTTATTCTGTTCTATAACATACTTTTCACCATTAAATTCTATATTTTTATCAATAAAAGCTAATTCCATACCTAACATATCAGCTATCTTTACTAATTCATCTGGTGAGAAAGTATTTCGTTGTACTTTATTACTAAAGTTTTGCTTACTTATTCCTAATGCTGCCGCCATTTCTAGCTGTGTAACCTTTTTGTTTCCTGAAATAGCCTTAAATGTTTCTTTAAGTGCCAACATTATTTCCTCACTTTCCCTATATTAACCAACTATTCTATTGATTAATTATAGTATATCACATTAATATTATTATTGCATTTAATTCATAATTCAATTTATATCAACCGATTCAACAATCTATGAGTTATTTTCCATAACAGCCTGTTACCTTGTTTTATACCTGTCTGATAAATAAATATCTCCGTTATGCGTTCCATAAAATCATCGGGAAGAATTGAACCCTTAAATTCATTACACGCTTTGCATGTACACTGAAGATTACTTATATCATCTGCGCCATTCATAACAAGTGGAACAATATGATCCAGTGTCATATTATCATAGGTTATTTTTCTACCACATAAAATACATCTTCCATTTGCTGTATTGTATATCAATTTTCTTGCTTCTTCAGGAAATCTAATTCTTCTCCTGCTCCTATTTAGCTTGTATTTCTCGTTGGTTACTATATCTAATATGTAATATCCTTTTGTTTTACTTGGGGCTTTCTCTAATCTTTCTTTTGCTTTTTCCATAGTCAAATATATTTGTGCTTCATTTACATCTTTTGTCTTTGCTACTCCGCCATTTTCCGTTATTCTTATATAATAATTTCCATTTGTAAGTACATAAGCCATAATATCAACCTCTCTTCCATTGAGGACAGCCATATTTCAAGCTGTCCTATATTCCTTATTTATTCAATGTTTCTACTGCTTTTATCATTTTTATATTGTATTCATCATAGATTAAAAAACTAACAATTCTCTTACTTATGCATATTAAAATCTCATTGTTTTTATATATCTCTTCATTTTTCCCTTTATTTACTTTTATCATGTTTGAAAAAATACTATTATCAAACATTTTCTGCTCGTATTTTTCAATAGACTTTTCTTTGTTAAAATAGACATAATTTTTGTACATTATTTATCACCCATATCCTTATACCAAACCAACTATACAAGCAATTCTATATAATGGATTTTTTGACACTTTCCGTATCTGTTCCGCTTTCTGTCTTGCCTTCTTTTCCATTCTGTCCATATATGCCAGCCTGTCTTCCATTTCTGCGTATTCAATCATTTGTACAGGTGTCAAGCTGCTGTATGGTGTCTTAAGTTTTCTATCAATAATCTGATTTCCATCCGCTGTATTAATTATTCTAAAATCAAACATATCTCTTTCCATCCTTCCTTATATTTCCATTATTTCCGCTACAATCTGTTTTATTTTTCCAAACTGTTTATATATCCGTTTTTCATTGATTCCGTGATTTCCGCTTATTTCCCTTAATGAATACCCTTTTGCTTTATCTGAAAATATTTTCCATTGTTCTTCTGTCAATCTGCCTTGAATCTGCTTTATAATTTCCATATGTTCCACGGATGTAATACTTTCCATTGATGCAGAATCAGCAACATTTGTTTCTATAATGTCCAGACTATTATTTCCGATAGCTGAATTTCTCTTCTGTATCCTGAAATATAAATACATTTCTCTTCTCATGTACATATATGAAACTGCTTCAAATTTGCATTTCCGCTGTAAATCCACATCATTCAAATATATTTCCACTGATAAGAGATAACCAAATACCGCAACATCAAAATATTCTTCTGAATCTAGTTTTGACTTCTTCAAGAATTCCATAATCAATCTATAATTATCTTCGGCAAATTTCCGCTGTTCCATTGTTAAAGGCTTGAGCCGTTCTTTATTTTTCATGTGATAACCTTCTTTCCATTTATGGCAAGTGTGCCATTCCTGACACACCGCCTCAATTATTTATTAGATACCGAAAATCTCTTTGAAGATTTTTCTAAATTTCTTAATATCTTCTTCTAAAGCCCAAGTATATAAGCCATCATCATTACAACCTCCGTACATCTTTAATGTTGTTCTTAAAATCTGCTTTAATGTACAGCCTTCCAGTAACATATCTAATTCAGTTTTTTTGATATCATTCATCCATGCTTCACGCTCTGTACATTTGTTGTAAAACTCTTTGTATAGTTCTTTTAAAACCACCTGTTTTTCAACATTTGTATATGGATCAATCAAGTAATTTTCAACATTCATTTCCTCATAACCATCATCAAGCAATGAATCATAGCTGAATAATCCACCTTTAGGGCAATGCTTTTCTCTATTAATATCACGAAAGTAATTACTTCTTGCATTGTCAAGCGTTCTAAAGAATACCTGTTCAAATTTAAGACTATGTAATCTTTCATATTCATGGTATTTCTTAACTGCATTCAGATAAGGAATAATTAAAATGTCGTACCATTCTTCTGGATTCAATTCATGAATCCTCATATAACGATATATCAAATTGTGATGTTGCTCTGAGAATAACCTCTCCTCTTCTGTTAAAGGTCTTATTGAATAATTCTTGTTGTTAGCGTTCATAACTTAATCCTCCTGACTAATGAATTCTGTAAAAATTCCACTTTTGAGCATATCCGCAAGCCATATATCAAAACTTGGATACTCGGCTTTGTCTACCATATCTCTATAAACTTCTTTAATCTGATTTGAGTTAAATTTACGGTTTGCAAATGGTTCTTCATATGTAATATATAATTTCATATCTTGTCACGCTCCTTTAATATTCAGGGTTCAGGCGGATTGCTCCGCCCTTGCCCTTGATGATTATTTAATTCTTAAAACCTTGAATCTTGTAACCTTTTCATATTCTGTTAAATCTCCCAAATCTTCCTCAAGTCTCTTCTTATCAAGTGTTTTTCTTTCCTGCTCTTTGTAACTGATTTTTGCTGAATCTGTGTACTCTTCTGTTAAATTGTTATCTTCCATATATGAAGAAATCTCATGCTCTAAGGCTTTTTCAATGCTAGTGGCTTCTTCTGCCATAGCCTTATACTTTCTTAACTCTTCAATCTTTCTTTCAAGTTCTGCTTTGTTGTTAATCGTACACATAACGACTACCTCCTTATTAATGAAAATGTTTTGTTGTGGTATTTGCTTACCTTGTAACTGTATTGTACATTTATCCGTGTACTATGTCTATTGACAATTTTCATAATAATACACGATTTAGTTTACTCTTCTTTTGTACACTTTGTACATTTATTCGTTAACTTGCACAATTTATATCCATTTATTCGTGTACTTTTACTCTTGAACAAAGTACACTTTATCGTGTATTATAGTATCAACAACAAAACATTATTAATTTTTAAGGAGGTCATTATTATGATGAATATTTATTTAACAAACTTGGGGAAATACAACGAAGGTCAGTTAATTGGTGAGTGGGTAGAATTACCAGTGAGCAATGAAGAACTTCAAAAGGTATTTGAAAGAATCGGGATTAATGAAGAATATGAAGAATATTTTATAACTGACTATGAATGTGACTTTTACGAAGTCGGAGAGTATGAGAATATCGACACACTGAACGGCATAGCAGAACGGATTGAAGAACTGGACGAAGAAGAAAGCAAGATTGTAAAGGCTTTAATGTCAGAATGTGGCTATGCATTAAATGAAGCTATAGACAAGGTAAACAGTGGCGATTATAGAATTTATTCAGATTGTGACAGTATGACAGATATTGCTTATCAGGTTGTAGAAGAATGTGGGTATTTGAACAATGTACCTGATACAGTAGCAAGGTATTTTGACTATGAAGCTTTTGGGCGTGACTTAGGAATTGAAGGGACTTTCATTTTTTTAGATGATGATAGTTGTTTAGAAGTCATTAGATAATATATCAGATACATATTATTAAAGGGTATAACCACAAACGGCTATACCCTTTATTTTTATGTAATATTCTGTTGTTGTGTACTGCCATAGTCTATAGGGTATGTTTACATCGTTAAATCATGCCGTTATGCTCTGAATGGCTATAGTAGTTCTATTCACACGAAACCTTGATATTTTAACCCTCCGAAGTTTTAACAGCGTCAGGGGTACTTAAAACTAAAATATTATGTTGTTTTTCTATATATGTCTATAGTTGGTTGTTCTATACAGTGACTTCAAAAATCAATAATAGCTTCTAAATTCAATTGTGTAATCATCTGGCTCTAAATATGTCAATAATAATGTTTGTGTACATGCTACATTCATAGGCGCATCTAATATTAAAATATTTCCACTCTTTACCATTGTACCACTTGAGTTATATAATCTGTATGTAAATTTAATATTATCTAAACTATTTGATCCCTGATATGTTTTTATACATGTCAAAGTTGCTTCAACAGTATCTTTTCCACTTGTTGAACGCTTAACAGTATACGACATATTTTCCAATGTAGCTTTTGTATAAGCCTTCATTGATGTATTAAAATAGCCTAAATTCTCTATAGGTAAAGAAGTACTTGTTGTTAATGTACTCTCTTTTTGTTGAGTCTCAGGTTCTGTGGCTTTTTCTGTAACTTTTTCCGTAGGTTTTTCAATTGTGGTTTCTGGTGATTTTGTTGTAGTTTCTATATTATTTTCTACTGCTTTAGTTTGTTCTAATGTTTCTTTTTCATTATTAGATTCATTTGCAGTTACAACATCATCTATACATGTTATATTAATATACTGACAAGCATCTGACCCTGTATCAAAAACTTTAATAGTAGCTTTTCCAGTTTTTTTGCCATATAAATTTAATTGTCTTCCATTTATCCATTTTACTCCTACAATATTACCATTACTTGATTCAGCACGAAGAGTACCTTTCAAATTTTTGACATTAACATTAATAGTTTTTACAGAATCACTTCTATATATTGATATTTCATTAGAACTTACATCTATTGATGGCTCTCCACCATCATTATAATATTGTACATCATCAATTACTGCATCGTCTTCCGATTCAATTTCTGAATCATTCTCCAGTTCTTCATCAGTGGAAAATAATTCTGTAGAATTATTATCATCTATACTTATTTGAGATTCATTTAATGAATGTGTTGAATTTTGATTATTATTTTTGTTCTTGTTGCTTGTATTTTTAGAAAAAATAATTACAAAAACTAAAACAACAATAAATACAACACACACTATTGGCAACCAAAAATATTTTTTTATAAATCTCAAGAAACGATTAGATATCTGGTAATCTTCCGACTGTTTTTCATCATTAAATATAATTCCTTCATCTGCAATATTTTCTTTTTCATTTATAGGGCATCCACACTTAGGACATTTTCCTGCTTTATCAGATATTTTCTTTCCACACTCAGGACACTTAATCATTGCCATTCTTCTGTACCTCTCTTTCTTTACTCGACTAGTAAAATATCTGTTTATATTATATTCGTTATTACGAAGATATTCAAGTCAAAGAATACACATTACACTTATTTCATAAAATATATGAAATGGAGGTGCTATGATGATTGATTACTCCCCTTTCTGGAATACACTGGAACAATCAAGTGAAAACTGGTATACATTAACTAGCAAGCATCATATGTCACATAGCACTCTGCATAGACTAAAACACAATATGGATGTATCAACCAGAACTCTTAATGATTTATGTAGGATTCTTCAATGTGATGTATGTGATATTGTTAGATATGTTCCATCAGATTCAGACCAAACATTATAAACTGGCAGCAGATATGATATATACATATATTAGTTTGATTATCAAAGTATCTTATATCACGATAACATTATTTTTATAAAAATCTCTTATTATGCCCTATTTTACTGGCAAATCTCATTATTTCTCATGTATTAGCAAAATCATAATATATTCCAACATAACATATGACCATCATTTCTTACTCCGATACTTCAATCTATATTAAATCCTTGTACATTTTGCTCATATTCGATATTGATATTCACAACACATTCCCTATTTTTCGGACTTATACTCCCATTCTTTATACACTACGATATCCTATACGATAACAATTTTCATATTGCTATTGCACTTATTTAATTAATAATATAATATATTCCATGTAGGTTTATTTCTTTTTTCATAATGCAGATATAAACAAAAGGGGTTGCTAGTATGTCGGAACTAGCAACTTCTTTTTTATCCACCACTCTATGCTAAAGGGAGGGGGTACACTTAAACCATAGCAATTTAAGTACCTAACACAATGTTATATCCCCACAAAAATCGTAAAAAAATAGGACACATCAAGTTTGCACTCAATATGTCCTATCACTTTAATTTCTCACTTCTACATTCCAATTTACCATAGCATTGTATAAGCAATCCTGCACCTTACCCTTACAACTATCAGCCAGTTTCAATATATAATCTTTCTTACCTGTAACATAGCCCTTTTCAGCTTCTTCTTTAGTATTAAATGTACCAAATGATATATTTTTATTAAGAACTGTCATGTATGTTTCATACTGTTTTTCCTTATTCTCAACTATCCTTCTTTTAGTACTCCTATCTTCAAACACAGTATTTATATAATGTTCCACAAAAACACATGTCTCAGGACTATATACTTTATTCCCCTGACACAATATGTCCTTATCCAAGTCAACCTTTGCACCTTCTATAATGTGTTCCCTATACCATATCCTAAAGTTAGCAAAATTCAGCCACTCTTCACATACACTCTTATCTTTGTAATATGGTTTATATTTATGAATTTTCTTGTTATAACATCTTTGTACCATATTCGTCCATCTATAAAATTCTGGCGATTTACAATCCACATTATTTGTACCAAGATATCCTTTACCCTCATAAGTTCTTTTAAAACACTGTGGATTCCAACCATTATATTTATACTCCACAGAATTAACTATACGCATAATTTGTTCTTCTGATACTGTCCCTGTGTTATCATGCATTTTCTTTATAGCAGCATACTGTAATTCTGTTACTGGATATAAATACTTATAATAGTTATCTTTTATATTATTGTCAGTATGCCATATCATAGTGTTATTCTGCATATCATAATTAACAATAAATGTCTGAATCACAAGATCACTAGCCTTTATCTTTACTTTCTTATATCCCCATTCTTTCTTAGTTTTAAAATACACATTCTTTTCAAGAGTATAATATAATTCTTTATCTTTTCTTGAATATGAACCCTTTAACAGCCTATATCCATCATTATCCTTTATAATAATTCTGCCATAAGATGAAATCCACGCACTCTTATAGTCTAATAAGCTGACAAACTTTTCATCTCTAGCCATATAATTTATTCCTGATACCATCTTAGTTAATATTCTTGATGAATTGATATGTTTATATTTACGCTGTATTTGCATAGAAATATCTGTATTATACATTTCTATATTAGCCTGCATTCTTTTGGCATGACGATACCCCCTATGATATTTATTATTGCAATCTTTACAGAAACTTCTTATATACCCATTATTAATTCCAAATTTATCTAATGGAAGTTCTCTCCCACATCTCTTACATATTTTTGTCTCTTTATTATCATTAATCATAATCCTCCTTATTAATAAATCAGAGGTCAAGAAAGCACATAATCAAAACGCACCTTAATAAGCTACCATCTGGCAGCAGACCTAATATTCATTTTTCTTACTGGAAAATGTGCTGAATTGCACTATAGATATTCTTGAACTCTGATACAGACTTTCTTTTACTTCCTGCCTGTTGGGAAATATCCATACATTTATTTTAAATCAGTGTATGTCTGCCGATTATTTGATTGCAAACTCAATAATTCTTCCACCTGTAGAACGATTTTCAATTGGCATATTACTATACATTATAGGTGAAAACTTTTTGATTACATCATCTAATATTTTCTCTGACAAAATGTCAATATACATATTATAATTCTCATCATTAAAATTAGTTCCAAGCTGTACAATGGCTATAGTTGCAACTGTCATCATTTCTTCTAAATTATCATGACTAGGTAAGTATTTTACTTCATATGATATACGAATATCTGCTTCCGCAACAATGTCATAATTAAGATGATTAAATATTACCTTATCTAAAAGATCATTTACATCCTTATATTTACCGTTTTTACCCATTAGAATCTTTACAATATCTAAATCCTGTAAAAGCATTTCCTTGATTGCCTGCTTCGTTGATGTAACTGAATTTTTCCTTGTTTTTATCATACTTTTTAATCTCCTTTTTTTTCACTTAAAATTTTATTATTAAAACGCTCACAAGCCTCTTTCAAAAACCTTGCTGCTTTTACCTTTAACTGATACCTTGCAGGAATAACAATCTTTTCTCCTGTAGCAACATTCCTAGCATTTTTAGAATCTCTCCATACTGGCTTAATTGAAAAATACTCTCTTATTACAACTGCATTTCCCTTTTCGAGTTCTGCTATTGTTGTATTCAGTAGTTCTGTTAATACTGTTTCAATTATCTGCTGTGAATATTTTTTCTTATATTTACCATGATAAGGAATACTAAAATTAATACTCTTATCTTGTAAATTATCTGCAACTTTCTTTACAAGTTTGTCTCTGGTTATTCGTTCCATTACATTTCCCCTTTCAAATCCTTGCAAGCTGCATTTAACTTAGTACCTGTCTTAATTCTAGCTTTATAATGTGCTGGAATATAAACCTTTGACTGATCCGCAACATTTTTAACCTCTTTAGCCTTATACTGTTTTGGATATATATTCATATATCCTTTCAATACAACCGAATCACCTTCAGACAAAATATCTGCTGCAGTGTCTAAGAAGGCTGTCAAACATATATCAACTGTTTCCTTTGGTATGTTTATTCCTTCATCTGCAATCTTCTCAGCAATTCTTCTTACAACTCCTGGTTTAATAATCTTCTGTTTCATTTGTCCTCCTTTAATCAATACCATGAAATAACAATTTCAAATTTGCCTCCTATACACAGCTTAAAAATGCGTATATGGCTCAAATTTGACTTTTTATGCTTTATATGAGTATTTATCATCTACACATTTTAAGGCACTAAAATAAGCCCACATACCTGTAAAATACAAGTACATGGACTTATTTATATGTCTTAATATTCTATTCGATTTTTATTTTGGTATGCATTTAAGGCATTGTAATTAGTAAATAATTAGTATAATTAGAAGATTTTTTTTACCATGCACCCTATAATGCTATATTTACAGTAGGTTTGAGAAGATAATCGCAATCATAATCGATAATTGCTATCATTGTACTGCCTTTCCGTATTCTTCTATTCTGTAATAATAATTAGTAAAATCTGTATCTGACATTGATGATAATCCTATTGCTTCTGTTTCAGATATCTTAAATGTATCCTGTAAAGCCAATACTATCTGCTTATATACAGCAGTAAACTTATTATCAATGCCTAACTCCTGTGCCTGCGGACGAAGACTATTATATCTGTTCACTCCCTTAATAAGACTGTCAAGTGCTTCTGTCTTCATGTTAAGCTTCATATAATTCTCATATGAATCATATTGTTTCTGAACATACATAATTGTTGAAGCCTGCTCATAAAGAGTCTTATCACTGCCATTAAGCTTTATTCCGCTTAACTTATCATATGCCTTCTCATACTGCTCATTGCTGTAATAATCTTTAGCCTGAGAAACACTGTTGTTATAATAAAAGCCTGAACTTAAAACACTTATAAGTACCGAAACACCCGCCACAAATAATACAAGCATAACAATCGAAACAGGCTTTATCTTAAGAATATCCTGCGGTTTAGGTGGTTCTTTCGGTTTCTTTACCCTCTTAGGCTTTACCTTCTTAGGTTTATTAGCCTTCTGTGCTTTCTTAGCCTCTCCTGCCTGCTTCTTTTGCCCTTTCTTCTCTGCTGCCGCAGCTTTCTTTAATTCCTTATTCTTCTGCTTTTCTTCTTCTTCAAGTCTTTCAGCTTCTTCCTCAGCCTTCTCCTCTTCAATGTGCTTTGCTTTCATCTGTTCAAGCCTGTACTTAAGTCTTGCAAAAAAGCCTTTCTTAGGAACCTGTGACTCATCAAGCGTACTCTTGTTTCCGAACACATCTTCTATAATCTGCTCATTCTCATCTTTAGGTTCATTTCCAGATGAAGTTTTTCCTTTATCAGATGAATCTTTTACTACATTCTCTTCTATACTTTCTTTCTCTCCCACAGCTTCTGATGCACTCTCTGCAGTTTCTGTATCATCCTCAAGACTGTCAAAGAACACTTTCTTAATCTTCTTGAAAAAACCTTCTTTCTGTGGTTTTAACTTTTTCTTATCATCTGCACTAATCGTCTGTGCCTGAGTATCAGCACTTTTTCCATTATGTTCTGTTTCTTTATCAGGAGAACTTCCAAACAGATCATCTATAGACGCACTGTCTGACTTAACATCATCAATAATATCATCAAGATTCATATTCATAAGTCTTTTCATATCGTCATCTGAAAGTTCTGAATTATCATCTGATGTCAACTTTGCCCCCGCTGCCTCTTCTAGCGGAGTATTATCAAGAAGCGCCTCTAACTTAGCGTCTGCATCAGCTTCACGCTCTGGCTCATTAGCCTCTTTAACAGCATTCTCAGCCTCAAGTTTCTCTTTAGCCTGCCTTGCAATTGTCTCTGGATCATTATAAGACTGGCTCTCCTGTTCCTTTTCATTCAGCGCATTAAGCATATTACTAAGATAATCATCCTGCTGTTCATTATCAGCCAAAATTCTTACCTCCCATCCAATCAAAATATACTAAAATATTATCATAAATATTGATTATTAACAACATTTTACAAGTTCTTTTATAAACTGTGCTCCATTCATCTCAAAAGCACATGCCCTGTCCCCGATTTCCTTAGGAATCTGGTAAAATGTACTGTGAACACGATACATCTTAGCCTTCTGATTAATCATCACAATTCTTTCAAATGGCCATCTTATAACATTAGGGTTAGAAAAATCTTCTCCCAGTTCCACAATAACCAGCTTCTTTGCAAGTGAGGATGACAGCCATTTATTGTAGAAATCCCACTGTTTTTCCTCTTCTTCAGCATTATTTTCATTGACCGGACAGACAATTCTTCTTTCATTAAGTCCACAATTCCTGATCGTACCAGCTTTATCAGTAGACACAATAAAGTAATTCACATGTTCCATAGATGCAAACAACTTTTTCAGATTGTCATATATTTCTGTATCATCAGAAGAATATATTTCTTTCCCCAAGCCAAAAAGTACATAATCAGCACTCTTTATATCATCAATTAAATCATTATAAATCATAAGTACCTCCATTTCATAACCATATGATTATAACATCTTTTTTGAATGTTGTCATTGCTTCAGTATTTTGCATGTAGGCGCTCATCGAGGACCTTTTTGTGTGGGCAGCCATATGCCAGAACTGCGTTCCGGCATTGTCGCGGCGTTCCTCGAGAAGCTATATAAAGTTCACAATTTGTGCAAGCACAACTGTGAACTTTCCATATCTTCTCTCATCGCTGCCCGCACAAAAAGGACGCCGCCCATGTCAGGCGGCGTCCCATAAGAGGAAGTGTAAAATGAAGAAAATTATCTGAGTAATT
>OHBM01000277.1_pt1 | contig 41769 bp, 32 predicted proteins | sample 1577251 | NCBI WGS metagenome assembly OHBM01 (sample SAMEA3541557, study PRJEB24748) | human gut metagenome | biome: human gut; feature: human-associated habitat; material: faeces | place: China | collected 2012 | reverse complement strand
CTGCTGTCTTGCTTTTTGGCAAGATCGCAGCCTTTTTTCTTGGGGACTTTTTTTACAGCCCCTTTGGTTTATTCTTTGAGATTTTCAGGTGTAGCAATAAGTCTTGCCTTGAAAAGTGCGCCTCCGATAAATGTCGTAAGGAGCGTTGACACGACCATTTCAAACAGTGCATTGATTCCGACCGAAACTACGATGTAGAGAAGCGGATTTCTGCCTGCCATATTGGTTTTCATGTAATCGCTGTTGCCGAACAGGACTACCAGCAGAGTCATGAAGAATATCGTGTTGAGGATAGCCGCCATAAAGCCCGAAACTGCGCAGGAGACCTGAATCTTTGAGAGCTTTTTGCCGTTTACCGCCATATATCCGACAGCGAATCCGAGCAGGAACACGCAGATACAGATGTAAGCGATAAGCCGTCCCGAAGTCATGAGACTGTACATCTTCTCATTCATGCTGAATTTGCCGTTCTTGTCGTAGCAGATAAGCAGCATTACCGAAAGAAACAGCGCGAGACTGAAAGCACCCGTAATGATCCCTGTGATGATGTAATAGGCTTTAAGGCTTTTCAGCTTGGAGATCCCGCTGAACATAAGACCTACGAGCAGACCGTCGAGTGCGCGTGGAACAACTCGCTGAATGAAAGTAAGCACGGGGCTTATTTCGAGAGTAGCCGCACCCATTGTACTGAGGACGCCAATGCCGAAACATTGCATGAAGCTGAATAATCCGAAAACGGTTCCCATGATGAGTCCACCTATGGGTCCGAGAGCTACCGCGGCTATGGCGATAGGAATGATGTTCAGCGTGATGACGAGCGGTCCGATCGGGATCGATCCTATGGGTGTGAGCGAGAATACGACCACAATTGCAGTCAGTAAGCCCAGCAATACCATGGATCTGGTGTTGAACTTCGTTTTCATATTAAATTTTCCTCCTTGTTACTACTCCCCTTGAGGGGATATAATACAATATCGCTATTATATCACAGCATGGTACAAAAAGTCAATAGCATTCGGCGGATTTTTTGCCGAAAAAATCTTGCAATACCCTGCGGAATGTGGTATAATAAATTAATCATGCGGTGTTTTGCCGCGTAATACAAACGGAGGTTAGTAATATGAGAGCAGTTGTAACTGTAATTGGTAAAGATAATGTGGGGATTCTCCACAAGGTAAGCGGGATCTGTGCTGAAATGGGCGGCAATGTTATAGAGGTAACACAGAGCGTGCTTCAGGATATGTTCGCAATGATAATGCTCGTGGATATTTCCTCACTCAACAGCGACTTTTCGGAGCTTGTTGACCGTATGACGGCTCTCGGCAATGAGCTTGGACTTTCCATTCACACAATGCACGAGGACATCTTCAACTCGATGCACAACATATAAGACAACGGGCGAAAGGAAGCTTATAAATGCTTAACGTATACGATATACTTGAAACTATAAGAATGATTCAGGACGAATGCCTCGACATCAGAACGACGACAATGGGCATTTCGCTCCTTGACTGTATTGATACAGATATTGACAAGGCTTGTGACAAGGTCTATGAAAAGATCGTGAGAAAGGCTGAAAGGCTTGTTCCCGTGGGTCAGCAGATAGAAAAGGAGTACGGTATCCCGATAATCAACAAGAGAATTTCCGTGACTCCTGTTGCTATGCTTGCGGCAGCCTGCCCGAACGAGAGCCCTGTAAAGTTTGCGAAGGCTCTCCAGAGAGCGGCAGATACCTGCGGAGTAAACTTTATCGGCGGTTACTCGGCACTCGTACATAAGGGATTTTCGGCAGGAGACATGGCTCTTATCCGTTCTATCCCTGAGGCTCTTGACGTTACAGAGAATATCTGTTCTTCGGTAAATATCGGCTCGACCAAGTCGGGTATCAATATGGACGCGGTCGCACTCATGGGTCAGATAGTAAAGGAATCCGCTGAGAGAACCGCAGACCGCGACTGCATAGGCCCTGCAAAGCTTGTTGTTTTCTGCAATGCCGTTGAGGATAACCCCTTTATGGCAGGAGCTTTCCACGGAGTAGGCGAGCCTGACTGCGAGATACACGTCGGAGTTTCCGGTCCCGGAGTTGTCCGCTCGGCGCTTACAAAGTATCCTGACGCTTCAATAAACGAGATAGCAGACATCATCAAAAAGACCGCATTCAAGATAACCCGAATGGGTCAGCTTGTAGGTGCAAGAGCTTCCGAGCTGCTTGGCGTTCCTTTCGGGATCGTTGACCTCTCACTCGCACCCACACCTGCCGTAGGCGACAGCGTTGCACATATTCTTGAGGAAATGGGACTCGAAATGTGCGGAACTCACGGCACTACAGCCTGCCTTGCAATGCTCAATGACGCAGTTAAGAAGGGCGGCGTAATGGCTTCTTCAACAGTCGGCGGACTTTCGGGCGCTTTCATTCCTGTTTCCGAGGACGCAGGTATGATAGACGCGGCAGTTGCAGGCGTTCTCAGCATTGAAAAGCTTGAGGCAATGACAGCCGTATGCTCCGTTGGCCTTGATATGATAGTTATACCGGGAGACACTACTCCTGAGACTATCTCCGCGATAATTGCCGATGAGGCAGCAATAGGAATGGTCAACTCCAAGACCACGGCTGTACGCGTTATTCCTGCTGTCGGCAAGAAAGAGGGCGAGACCCTTGAGTTCGGCGGACTTCTCGGCAGCGGCCCTGTAATGCCTGTAAGAGGCAAGTCGCCTGCCAAGTTCATTCACCGCGGCGGAAGGATCCCTGCACCTATGCAGAGCCTTAAAAACTGACAAAACTTCAGAACCTGTCTGCATAGGAAATACGCACACACTTTCTATGTGAACAGGTCTAAAGGGACGCAGCTCAAATGCGTCCCTTTTACGCGAAAGGCGTGATAGTATGAGTATCGCTGAAATTCCGCAGCTTTTCGGCGTGGGAAAAGCGCAGGAGCTTACAAGGCTCGAACAGGGACACATAAACGAGACATATATCGCTATTTGCGGCGGCAGGAAATACGTTCTGCAATCGCTGAACGAGGAGGTTTTCCACGATCCCGATGCCGTGATGGAGAATATCCGCAGGATATGTGCCGCCTTTGAGCAGGAGGGCGGAGATTTCCGCGTTCCGCACTTTCTGACGGCAGACGGTCGGAATTTCGTGCGCTGCGGCGGTTCTGTCTGGCGAATGTACGATTTTGCCGAGAAATGCGGCGGCAGCGATTTCCTCGTAGGAGCGTCTTTTGGTACTTTTATCCGCGTTGTTCAGGGAATAGAACTTGCTGACACTATTGAAGATCTGCACGATCTCGGGGCTTATCTTGCGCGGCTTGAAACTCTTGCCCCCGACTGCCCCGAGCTTGTCAGACTGAAAAAGCTTTGGCGCGATATAGGCGGAGTATTTGATGATCTGCCAAAGAGAAATGTTCACGGTGATGCAAAAGCCGACAATGTGGTGACGGGCGAGTCCTGCACCATAATCGACCTTGACACGGCAATGCGAGGATATGCGGCGATAGATTACGGTGACGCTGTTCGCTCGGTTATGGGAGCAAACTGTGATAAGTCGCGCATTGAGGAGGTAAAGCGCGGATTTCTGAGCGGCGCGGGAGAATCGCTCAGCCAAGCTGAAACAGAATCGCTGCCTTATGGAGTTTTATATACGGTGGGAGAACTTGCGGCGCGCTACCTCATCGACTGTTACAGCGAAAAACGATATTTCAGGGATAAGACCCTCGAACAATGCCGCAAACGCGCGGACGAGCTTATGGCACAGTTGGATAAACTTGGGCAGTAACGCGCTCCTTACTGATTGCAAAAAGGACAGAGAAAAGTATGGGAAAACTTAAAAAAACAGCTTGTATTGCTGCTATGCTCGTCACAATGACGGCTCTGCTGCTGAATACATCGTCCGAGGAGGCTGTGCGGACGATAAATATGCCCGAGGCGGCAGAGGCTGCACCGATCGAGCTGCTTCCTCAGATCCCGCAAGCAATAGAGCGGATATATCTGCGCGCCGAGAATCTCCCCAAGGAGACGGACGGGGAACTTAATTCCCTGCGCGAGATGCTTCTTGCTAAAACAGGCAGTTTTAACGGCGAATGGTCGGTCTATGTGAAGAACCTCGACAGCGGCAGGTCGGTGAGCATAAACAATGGCAGAGTCTATGCCGCGAGCCTTATCAAGCTGTACGCAATGGGCGCGGCTTACTCGAAAATAGAGGCCGGCGAGATATCGGAGGAGAGCCTTGCGAATGATCTCACGAATATGATAACGGTAAGCAGCAATGACGCATTCAACGCTATCGAGCGCACTGTCGGGCTGGAATACACCACGGACTGGTGCAAGGAAAACGGCTATAACGACACCTTTGCCAAGCACGGACTGAATCCCTCGTCCAATTCGTGGGGACTGCAAACGAAAACCAATGACGGCACGAACTACACTTCGGTGGAGGACGTTGGCAGATTCCTTGAATCAGTTTACCGCGGCGAGTGTGTTTCAGAGGAAGCCTCCGCAAAAATGCTTGAACTGTTAAAGGCGCAAAAGAAAACTCAGAAAATTCCGGCAGGAGTTCCTGACGGGATAGTCACCGCGAACAAAACCGGCGAAACCGATGAGAACTGCCACGATGCGGCGATAGTTTACTCCTATGAGTGCGACTACATACTTGTAGTAATGACCACCGCCGAGAGCGGAAAGGCGTGGGACTTAGAGCCGAATGTCACCGAGCTTTCGGCGCTTGTCTACAATTATTTCAACACGACCTAAATAAAGCCTGAGAAGATCTGTAACTTCTCAGGCTTCATTTTTATTTCAATAGCGATTCGTGTATCGCAAAGTGCTTGGGCAGACCGTTTTCCATGACGAGGTTAAGCTCGCCCTGAATGAGCGGCAGGAAGTAGGGCAGGGCAATGTCATTGATGTTGTTGCCGGCGGAGTTTATATACTTTGACGGCAGGAATTTTTCAAGGTTGGCAATGTCCGCAGAATCGGCAGTCTCAATATCGACTGTGTACGGCATATCGGCTGCGCGGCGGAATACCATGACCTTGCCTGTTTCACCGTTGAGCGCACAGCGCACTCCGGCAGCTCCGATAGCTTCGGATTCGTCAATATCGGTCTTTGAGCCGAGGTGTGACGAACATCTCTGCATGACGTTCAGCTCGACCGAGCGAACCTTGCAGCCAACTTCACTGCGGACAAGCCCTTCAAGGTACTTGCCTATTCCCGAGAGATACTTGTGACCGAAATTGTCCACAATTCCCGACTGAACGCCGTCAGGAACTTCAATTCCCTCCGAAACGGCAACTATAACAGCCTTGTGCTTGGACATCTCCTGCTTTATATCGCGCAGAAAGCTCTCGGCGGAGAATTTAGCCTCGGGAACGTAAACAAGGTGCGGAGCAGTTTCGCCCATGGCATGAAGTACTGCGCTCGATGCGGTGAGCCAGCCTGCGTGTCGTCCCATTATCTCAACGATAGTGACCGAGGGTATGCTGTAGACCGTGCTGTCGCGGGTTATCTCACGCATGGTCGTTGCAACGTATTTGGCAGCCGAGCCGAAACCGGGAGTGTGGTCGGTGAGTGCGAGGTCATTGTCGATAGTCTTTGGAATACCTATCATCTTGGTGTCAAAGTCGGTCGTGCGGAAATACTCGGAGAGCTTGTTGACAGTATCCATTGAATCGTTGCCGCCGATGTAGAAGAATGCACCGATATTGCGCTGTTTCAGCGTTTCGGCGATCTTGCGGTAGACCGTTTCATCCTCGTGAAAATCTGGGAGCTTATAGCGGCATGAGCCGAGAACGGTTGACGGAGTCTGACGGAGAAGCTCCATATCGTCGTTTGTTCGTATCATTGACTTAAGGTCAACAAGGTGGTTTTCTATAATGCCCTCGATACCGTTTACAGAACCGAAAATAGCGTCTATCGTTGAGTGCTTCAGAGCCTCGCGGAAAACTCCCACGAGTGAAGCGTTGATCGCACAGGTCGGGCCGCCCGACTGCGCTACTGCAATGTTTATCATATTTTTCCCTCTCATATTTGTGTTTGCCAATTCTTTGCCGACAGCAGTTCTGCGCTGTCTGCCCTTTTTATCTGATGAAGTTCGTTGCCCTGCGTTCTTCTTTTTCCGGTAAGCCATACTTCTCCTTTCCGAGAGCAATGCTCTTCATGAGAAATGACATATTTCTTGCCAGAGTGCGCATGGTCTGGAGACCCTCGGCATCCTGAGCAGCTTCACCCTTTTCTCTGCCGTGAATGCTGTTCCAGTACTGACTTGACGCAACGGGCATTCCGCTTATCGTAAAGAACTTGTTCAGCTCGTCAAAGGTGGCAGAGCAGCCGCCTCTCCTTGCACACACCACGCTTGCACCGACCTTCATGGTCTTGTCAAAGTGTGTGCTGTAGAACAGCCTGTCCATAAAGGCAATAAGCGTTGCGTTTGCGGAAGCATAGTACACGGGCGACGCCGCGACAAGACCGTCACACTCCTCAAATTTGGGTGCAGTTTCATTTACGAGGTCATCAAAAACGCACTTTCCCTTGGAGTAACAGGCTCCGCAGGCAATACAGCCGCGAATGTCCCTGCCGCCGAGACAGACAGTCTCGGTCTCTATGCCTTCAGCCGCGAAAATCTTTTCCATTTCAGCCAAAGCGATCTCGGTATTCCCGCCCTTTCGCGGACTTCCGTTTAAGATCAGAACCTTCATATTAACCTCCTCTGCTCACAAGGCGCAAAAAGCCGCGCTGCTCCGGACAGATCCATGCAGCACGATATATCAATTATGAGTAAATTATATCATTACATCTGCCTTTTGTCAATGCTTTCCTCAATATTCGGCATAAATCCGTATAGCACATTTGTGCTTATCCGGACTTTAGCGGCGGAAAAGAAAGACTTTTTAAAATTTCGCTTGTCAGGTTGATTTTTGAAAAGGTTTATGATATAATAAATTATAGATGTTTTTAAGTCAGCACAGCGCTTGTGCGGTGTTGTCTTAATGTTCTTTCAGGAATGAAAAAGTGAAATTTGCTGCCTGTGAAGGCATTGATATTATTTTGGAGGTGTATTATGAGTTCCGACCCTTATGGGAATTTAAGCTTAATATTCCTTAACACGGCGAAGTCTCTGTGTACAGTTGCGCTCTCGCCGTAATTCCGGCGAAAGGAGCGTTGTGCCGCACTCTGCGGCGCATTATACTACATGATAAAATACTATGTTTATGAAAACGGTTCACTGCGTGAGACCGAGCAGTCTGAGCCTGGCTGCTGGATATCGGTAGTACAGCCTACACCGCAGGAGGTAAGAGAACTTGTTGAAACTTACGGCCTTGACAGCGGTTTCGTAAAGTCCTCGCTCGATGAGGAGGAGTCATCGCGTATCGAACGCGAGGACGACCAGACCCTCGTTATCATAGATACTCCTGTGTCATCGGTCGATGACGACCAGACCAAGAACTTCTATACCCAGCCTGTAGGCATAATCATCACTGACGATTACGTTTTCACGATTTCGATAAAGGAGACCCAGATAATCACCGAAGCCATGCAGGGCACGATAAGAAACCTGCGCCCGAGCTTCAAGACGAGGTTTGTTTTGCAGCTTCTTCTGCGAATTGCCGCACTTTTTCTCACCCACCTCAAGCAGATAGACAAGATATCATCAGCAGCCGAGCAGCAGCTCCACGATGCGATGAAGAACGAGCTTCTCATGCAGCTTCTTGCGCTGGAGAAGTCACTCGTATACTTTTCCACATCGCTGAAGGCGAACGAGGCTACGATCGAGAAAATTTTCCGCGGCAGAGTAATAAAGCTCTATGACGAGGATCAGGATCTGCTAGAGGACGTTCTCATTGAGATGAAGCAGGCGATCGAGATGTCGAGTATCTACACGGGGATCCTGTCGAGTATGATGGACGGTTTTTCCTCGATCATATCCAACAATCTGAATATCGTAATGTGGAGACTCACCATCGTCACGATAATTCTCGAAATACCGAATATCATTTTCGCATTTTACGGAATAAATACGGTAGACCTGCCTATTCCGTACACATGGTTCGCAATTGCACTTACGCTTTTCCTGACAAGCATTGCGGCATTCATTCTGCTTAAATGGAAGAAAAAATAGGGCAGCGTATGCCGCCTTTTTATTACTGCCCAAATACGAATTAAGAAAGGTTAGTTATGGACAATTCTGATTTATGGAAGATACTTTTTATTTTAGTTATGCTGGTCTTTTCGGCGCTTTTTTCGAGTGCAGAGACGGCTTTTTCGAGCGTTAACAAGCTCAGGCTGAAAAATTACGAGGCTCAGGGAAGCAAAAAAGCTGCCACGGCGCTGAAACTTGCAAACCGTTTTGACGAAGTGCTGACAGCTGTGCTTATCGGCAACAACATCGTTAACATAGCGACCTCATCAGTCAGCACGCTTGTTTTCATATCGATCGTCGGCAGCAACGGCGCGTTGGTTTCGACTATCGTTACCACGGTTCTGGTGCTTATTTTCGGCGAAGTTCTGCCTAAATCCTACGCAAAGAGAAATGCGGAAAAGCTTGCGCTTATGTTTGCAGCACCGCTTTCATTTATCGTTGTCATTTTCAAGCCGTTGGTGTTCCTGTTCAACAAGCTTTCCGCGCTCGTTTCGCACGGGGACGAGGACGCTCCGAGCGTTACGGAGGACGAATTAAAATACATGATAGACGAGATCGAGGAGCAGGGCGTCATTGAGGCGCAGGAGAGCAAACTCGTCAAGAGCGCACTCGAATTTGACGAAATAAGCGTCAACGAGATACTTATACCGCGAGTAAAGGTGGTCGGAGTGGAATTAAGCTCCACTATCGACGAAATAAAGGCGCTGTTCAGCTCCGAGATGTACTCGCGCCTGCCGGTTTATGAAAAGAGTCTTGACGATATTGTCGGAATCATCACGAACAAGGCATTTTTCAAGATGTTGGTAGAGGGCGGAGACGATATCCGCAGCATTATTCAGGAAGTTCCGCATATTGCCGACACCAAGCTTATCAGCGAGGCAATGCGTGATATGCAGCGCTCAAAGGTTCACCTTGCAGTTGTTACCGATCAGTACGGCGGCACTAAGGGAATAGTTACGCTTGAAGATATAATCGAGGAGCTTGTCGGTGAGATATACGATGAGGACGACGAGATAGTAAACAGCATAATGATGCTTGCTCCCGACAAGTACGAGGTTGCAGGCGATATGAACATAAGCGAGCTGCTTGAACTTCTCGACCTTGACGAAAAACTAATTCAGACCGATTACACGACAGTCGGTGGCTGGGTCATTGACGTTATGGAGCATATCCCCGAAGCTGGTGAAACGGCTGTGAGCGGGATATTCCGCATAACTGCCGAAGAAGTCAGCGATCAGACCGTTGAAAAGGTGATAATCGAGCTTCTCCCTCAGGAAAATCCTGTGGAAGAAGAGGCTTAAATGTTATAAAAATTGCACAATATAACAGGCTGTAAATTGTAAGAAACATAGAATCTCGCTTTTTCTACAATTATTATCAAAAATAAGCTTGAAATCTATGCAAAATGTGATATAATAATATTGTACTTGATTCTTATACCATTTTAGATATAAAATAACTATTACAGGGGGTTTTTCCGATGAAAAAGTCAATTATCACAATAGAACGCCAATATGGAAGCGGTGGAAGCGTCATCGGAAGGATTGCTGCTGAAAAACTCGGCATCAACTGCTACAACAGACAAATTCTCGAAATGACTGCTGAAAGATGCGGTATTTCGTCTGATTATCTTGAGTCCGCTGAGGAAAATGTTCCTACAAGCTTTCTCTATTCACTGCTCCTTTCTGCCAATCCGGGCAGAACAATGGAGGATAATCTTCCGCTTTCCGATAAGGTGTTCCTCATGGAAAGCCGTATTATCAACGAGATCGCCGAAAAGGAAGAGAGTTTTGTGCTCGTAGGCAGATGCGGAAGATACATTCTTGAGGACAAGGGCTGTTTCAGCGTTTACATTTACGCAGACCCGAAAGAACGCATGAGACGTGCTGTTGAGGATTACAATATCCCCGCGAACAAGGCTGAATCTATCATGAAGAAAGCCGACAGACGCCGCGAGACTTTCTACAACGTCAATACGGGCGGGATCTGGCAGGACAAGGATCAGTATGCTCTGTGCCTGAACAGCGCTGTGCTCGGTGATGAGCTTTGCGCGGAGATAATTGTCAAGGCATATAATGATTATAACGCAAAATTTGCAAAAAAATAAAAGGTACATTGAGTACCTGAAAAGCTGCTGCTTCTCTCATGGCAGCTTTTCAGATACTCACTGATAAATTATCTCTCTTAACAGAAGGACTGTCGGTTTTCCGGCAGTCTTTCATTTTGTCTGAATATAAGCGGCAGCGGTGGGAATAATAGCGCTATAGGAATCTGTCCGCATAGGAATAAACGCGCAGGTTCTGAAAGTTAGGAGCTGATAAAATGGGCGTGATCCTTACAAGGTCACTGATACTTTATGTGTTGGTAATTTTCGCCGTGAGGCTTATGGGAAAGCGTCAGTTGGGCGAATTACAGCCCTCCGAGCTGGTTATTACAATTCTCGTGTCGAATATCGCAACTCTGCCGCTTGAGGACGTGAATATTCCGGTGATCGTCGGAATTACGCCGATCCTGTCGCTTGTCTGCTTTGAGGTCGTAGTTTCGTGGCTGAATCTGAAATCCCCGCGCATAAGGAAAATCACTTCGGGATCTCCGAAAATAGTGATAAAGGACGGAAAAATCGACCCCGACACCATGCGCGACCTGAGATTTTCCGTTGATGACCTCATGATGGCTCTGCGCGAAAAGGAGGTTTTCGACCTTGACGAGATACAGTTCGCGATCGTCGAAACTACGGGCAATATCTCCGTCATGAAGAAGCAGGAGTACGACACTCCGCAGCGCAGGGAACTGGGAATAGAGGCGCAGAACGGAGATCCGCCGCAGCTTATAATTTCGGACGGCGAGTTCAAGGAAAATGCAGCACAGGCGATCGGGATAAGTTTAAAAATGGTTGAAAAAGTTCTCAAACAGAAAAAATTCACTGTCGATGACGTGCTGATCATGACCGCCGACAACAGCGGAAACTGCTTTATCGCGGACAAAAACGGCTGCACCTACACTTCACAGATCGGGGGTAAGAAAAATGACAAGAGTTAAAATCAGCGTTGGGATACTTCTGCTGATGCTCGGTGTAAGTATTTTCTCGGGCATCTGGGTGAATAAGCGCTGCGGCGAGCTTATATCGGGTGTCAAGCAGCTTGAGAGCATTGCGGACAGCGGCGATTACGAGTCGGCGGCAAAGCTTGCGGAGGAGCTTGACGACCAGTGGGAGGATTTCAGCGACAAAGCCTCGTCCTTCATAAAGTACGACCTTCTTACCGAGATAGGCAGGGATTTCGCGAAAATATCCTATCTTGCCGAAAGTGAAAGTCAGGATCTCGTGACGGAACTTCGGGAACTCCGCCACCTGCTTGCACTTCTCAGCAAGAGCGAAACAGACGTGCTCTCGAACATTCTGTAGGAGGGAATATGGCAAGAATTACGGCATTGGTGCTCGCCGCAGTTGTCTGCACATCGGGACTGAGCGGCTGTGCGGCGTCCAAGCGGGTTTACGACAAGAGCTATCTGCGCGCAGCAGCCGTCGGGGGAACTGACAAAAAAACGCTGACGCTCACCTTTTACGATGAGGACAGCGCAGTTATCGGTATCGGGGACGATATTGACTCTGCAAAGCACGATGCAGAGTTGCAAATCGGCAAGGAAATATTCACGGGTCACACGGAACTTGTTATCACGGACGAAAACGATGTCGCCGAGCGCCTGCAATATTTTCTGAATGACTGGAAAGTTTCGCCGACCTGTGTTGTCGCAGTAGGGCAGGACGGTTCGGAACTTCTGCAAAATACTGACGCGGAGATCCTTTTAGGCTCGGTAAAGCAGGCAAAGGAGCAGAAAATTGCTCCCGACTGCGACATAATAACCGTGCTCGGGAAACTTCTGCGCTCTGAGCCTGCCCAGACCGCGGAGCTTTCCGAGTATGGATTTGCAGGGACTCGCGTGATAGCGGCAGATCAGTTCTGATGACGCACTACTCCGTACTCGTCATCAAGACGATAGTACGGGCACGAGTAGTTTGTTCCCTGTAGGAATCTGTACATTTCGTCCTCATCGAGGTTTACCATGCATACAAAGCAGTCGTAGTCCTCGTCATAGACGTAATTGGTACAGGTCTCGCAGTTTGAGACGGATTTCGCTTTCATTATATCTCCTCCATTGAGAGCGTTGCAACGGCGTTGAGACTTTCATCGGCTCTGATACCCGCGAGGAAGTTGTAGCTTCCCTGACAGGCGATCATAGCTCCGTTGTCGCCGCAGAGGCTTTTCAGAGGCATATAGAACTCAAAGCCGTGCTTTTTGCAAGCCTCCGAGAGTGCCGCGCGGACTCCTGTATTTGCGGAAACTCCGCCTGCGAGCGCCACTTTTTTATATCCGAGCGACTGAGCGGCGCGAATGGTCTTATCTGTGAGAATGGCTGCGATATCGGACTGTAGACTTGCCGCGAGGTCGTTTCTGTTGAGGGTGATACCCTTCTGCTCGGCATTGTGGAGCATATTTATCACAGCGGTTTTGAGTCCCGAGAAGCTGAAATCAAACTCGCTCCCTGCAACTGACGGCTTGGGGAGCTTGAACGCGTTCGGGTCGCCTGATCTTGCGGCATTGTCGATGTGGACTCCGCCCGGATAGGGGAATCCCATTGCCCGCGCGCACTTGTCAAAGCATTCGCCTGCGGCATCATCGCGTGTACGTCCCACAACGCGGAACTTTGTATAGCTGAGAACTTCAATGATGTGGCTGTGACCGCCGCTTGCAACGAGGCAGAGGTAAGGCGGCTCAAGTTCGGGGAAGGTGAGGTAGTTTGTGGCAATGTGCCCTGCGATGTGATGAACGGGGATAAGCGGCTTTCCTGCGGACATGGCAAGTCCCTTTGCAAAGCTCACTCCGACAAGGAGCGCGCCGATAAGACCTGGAGCGTAGGTGACGGCGATTCCGTCAAGGTCGGCGAGGGAAACATTTGCCTCACTGAGCGCGCTCTTAACAACACCGAGAATATTTTCACAATGACGGCGAGAGGCTATTTCAGGCACTACTCCGCCGTATTTTTTATGCTCCTCTATCTGCGTTGAAACAACGGACGAGCGGATAGTGCGGCAGTCCTCGACAACGCTTGCGGCAGTTTCGTCGCAGGAGCTTTCAATTCCTAAAATTAACATATTTATCTTCCTTTATAGTGATTTGACCATGATATCTGCGTCCTCGATCGGGTCGCGGTAGAATCGGCGGCGGACTCCTGCCTTTTTGAAACCGAAACTCTCGTAAATTGAAATGGCGGCGCAGTTGGAGCACCTTACTTCGAGGGCGATAGTTTCGGTCTCGGCAGGCACGAGTGCAAAGAAAGCGTCAAGCAGCTTTCGTGCAATGCCCTTTCTGCGGAATGACGGCTCAACCGCAAGTGTGAGCACTTCTCCTGTGTCAGACGCGGTAAATCCTGCAAACAGACCCGCGAGAACTCCGCCGCAGTACGCGGCAAGGACGACCCCTCCCGATTTTTCGGACTCGGTAAGGAAATCGTCTGCCGACCAGCTTTCTGCTCCGAAGCATTTTCCGTCCAGAGCCGAAAGCTCCGCGAAAACGGACTGCGGCAGGTTCGGCGTTATTCTTTTTACTGTGATATCGCTCATATCAGCCCTTAGCCTCATACCACGAGTCGCCCGTGTGAACGTCCACGGTCAGCGGAACTTTCATTTCGCATACATTCTGCATTTCCTCTTTGAGTATCGCCGCCGCCTTTTCAGCGCACGAGCGGTCAGCCTCGATGAGCAGTTCGTCGTGAACCTGTAAGATAAGCTTAGCATCAAGACCTTCGGCTTTCAGCCGGCGGTAAACGTTTATCATTGCTATCTTGATGAGGTCTGCGGCAGTGCCCTGAACAGGAGTGTTCATGGCGATCCTCTTGCCTGCCGCCTGCAAGACCTTGTTGGAGGAGAGAAGTTCGGGAATGCGTCTCCTGCGGCCGAACATCGTGGTAACGTAGCCCTCCTTAATGGCATTGCTTACGGTAGATTCCATAAAGCTGTTTACCTTGGGGTATTTTTTGAGATAGTCGGCAATGTATTTTTTCGCCTGCGCAACGCTCGTGCCGATATCCTTTGAGAGCGAGAATGCTCCGATACCGTAGATAATGCCGAAGTTTACGGCTTTTGCGGCGCTTCTCATCTCGGGAGTGACCATAACGGGCGGCATATCGAAAACCTGCGCGGCTGTCGAAGTGTGGATATCTTCGCCAGAAGTGAACGCCTCTATCATGTTGCTGTCGCCGCATAGATGCGCCATAACACGCAGCTCGATCTGGCTGTAGTCCGCGTCAACGAGCGTTTTTCCCTCAGCGGCAACGAAAAATTTTCTCATCTGTGAGCCAAGTTCCGTGCGGACGGGAATGTTCTGCATATTCGGCTCGGTGGAGGAAATTCTGCCTGTCTGCGTTTCGGTCTGCCTGAACCATGTGTGTATGCGTCCGTCCGGAGCAATTTTGTCAAGAAGTCCGACAACGTAGGTTGAGCTGAGTTTGGTGTATCGGCGGTATTTAAGGACATTATCCACAATGGGCGACTGACTTCTGAGTTCCTCAAGAACGTCAGCGTTGGTGGAGTAACCCGTTTTTGTTTTCTTTTTTGCAGGGAGACCAAGTTCCTCAAAAAGAACCGTTCCGAGCTGTTTAGGCGAGGAAATGTTAAACTCATGACCCGCATCGTCATATATCATCTGCTGGGTTTCCTCTATCATTTCGCTGAGGTAAGTGCCGAATTCCTCAACGCCCTGCTTGTTTATCTTAACTCCTGTATCCTCCATTGAGGCAAGAACTTCGGTAAGCGGCAGTTCGATATTTTCAAGCAGAGAGGTCATGCCCTCGCTCTCAACAGCCGCGCGGAGTTTCACGAAAAGCCCCTTCATAGAAACAAGGTCGGCATTCTCGCCGTGCTCGGAGTAGTAGTGTACACCGTATTCCGCACATAGCTTTTCAATGGTGTAATCCGAGGCTGAACTGTTGAGCAGATAGCCGCAGATAGCCGCATCATTGATCATACCGCGCAGTTCTCTGCCGTGCGCCATGGCATAGCGATAGTGAGCCTTGGCGTCATCGGTGGATTTTTTGCAGTCCGACTCCATGAACGAGAGTATCAGACTTTCATCATCGGTCGTGAGGATATCGCTGCCGCTGTAAACGCTGAGTTTCTCGCCGCTGAAAAGATAACAGCACTCCTTTATCTTACTGAGCGCCTCGGCGGTAAGCTCACCCTGAGTTACAGTTATCTCGGCAGTTTCTTCACATTTTTCGACGGAAACGGCTTTTTCCCCCTCGGACGCGGAAATGTTGAGTTTTTCCAACAGCTTGTACATTTCAAGATCTGTGAGCATACGGCTGACAGCAGGTGCATCAGGAGCAGACGGTACATAGCTTTGAATATTGCAGTCAATTGGCACATTACGGATTATCGTCGCGAGCCATTTGCTCTCTTTTGCCGAATCTGCGCCGTTTGCAAGCTTTGTCTTTACGCCCTTGGTGAGCGTTGAGTCCTCGTACTTAGCATACAGTTCCTCGATCGTTCCGTATTCCTTGACGAGAGCGGAGGCAGTCTTTTCGCCAATACCGGCAACTCCGGGGATATTGTCGGAGCTGTCGCCCATAAGAGCCTTGAGGTCGATAAGGCGAATCGGCTCAAAACCGTAGTCCTCGCGGAAACGCTCGGGCGTATAGTGTATGGTTTCTCGGTTTGTGGCAAGGAGCACGGTGACTTTTTCGTCAACGAGCTGTAGACTGTCGCGGTCTCCCGTCAGGACAAAGCACTCGCTGCCGCTGTCAATGCAGCTCTGCGCGAGAGTTCCGAGAATGTCGTCTGCCTCATAGCATGCGCACTCAATGATTTTTATGCCCATAAGCGTGAGGAGTTCCTTTACACGCGGCAGCTGCTCGGCGAGTTCTGGCGGCATACCCTTGCGGTTGGCTTTGTAGTAAGCAGCCGCTTTGTGGCGGAACGTAGGCTCTTTAAGGTCGAAAGCCACCGCTACTGCGTCAGGTTTTACGTCCGAGAAATTTTTCATGTATATGTTCATAAAGCCGAAAATGGCGTTGGTGAACTGACCTTTTTTGTTCGACAGCAGCTTTATACCGTAGAATGCGCGGTTAATAATGCTGTTTCCGTCTATAGCAAGAAGTTTCATATTGACCTCCACAACTTACAGCAATACAACAAAATGATGTAGCTGATCTGACGAGCTGAATCGCATTATTTTGCCGCATTGCTATAGTTTCCGAAATGGATATTATAATTTATTATACCACAGACGAGCGAAAATAGCAACAAAAAAACATAAGCCCCGATGAGTTTTACACCGAGGCTTATGATATTCTGATCTTACTTTGTGATTATGCTGAGTCCCTGAGCGCTTTCGACTGTGTAGGGCTTGTCTGTGCCGGAAACTGTAACAGTGATGGTATCTCCGCTGCGTACAGCACTGATGCTTGCTGCGAGTTCAGCGTCCTTGGTGTATACCTCAGTCTCAGCAGTCTTTCCGTCCTCAAGACCGTAGATAACTATCTTCATGTTGTCAGCGTAGTCATACTCTGCCTTGTTCTTGAAATCGCCGAATACGATCATCGAATTGGGCTTAGCGTAGAGCGGCATACCGAAGTAATCGTACTTCTTGGTGTACCAGTTTCCGCCGCTGAGCTGCTCGCCGGTCTGGATGTCTGTCCATGTTCCGCCTGTCGGGAGGTAGAAGTCGCAGATACCGTCCTCATTGAATACGGGAGCAACGAGCAGGCTGTCGCCGAGCATATACTGTGTGTCTACCGTAAGAGCTGCGCGGTCGTATGAATAATCAATGACCATTGCTCTCATCATCGGAACACCTGTCTTGTGGGTGTGAACAGCATTTGCAAAGAGGTAAGGCATGAGTCTGCCCTTGAGCTTTACGAAGTGACGTGAAACGTCGCAGCTCTCCTCGTCGAAGTTCCACGGAACGCGGTAGGAGCTGTTGCCGTGATAGCGCGAGTGAGTTGACATGAGACCGAAAGCTGTCCAGCGCTTGTAGAGGTCGGGTGTTCCGGTCGCCTCAAAGCCGCTGATATCGTGCGAGAAGAAACCGAATCCCGAGAGACACAGTGAAAGTCCGCCGCGGAGGGTTTCCCACATTGATTCGTAGTTTGAGAAGCAGTCACCGCCCCAATGTACGGGGAACTGCTGACCGCCGACAGTTGCCGAACGCGCGAACAGGCAGGCATTGTTTATGCCCTTGACTTCCTGAAGAGCCTCGAAAACGGTCTTATTGTAGAGGTAGGTATAGTAGTTGTGCATCTTGTACGGGTCAGAGCCGTCATAGTACATAACATCGGTGGGGATACGCTCGCCGAAATCGGTCTTGATAGCGTCAACGCCAAGCTCAGCGAGTCCCTTTATCTTTGAAGCGAACCACTCGCGTGCGCCGGGATTTGTGAAGTCGATGATAGCCATGCCGGGCTGCCACATATCGCACTGGAAAACAGAGCCGTCCTTGTTTTTGATGAAGTAGCCTTTTTCTGCGAGTTCCTTGAAAACAGGAGCGCGCTGTCCGACATAGGAGTTTATCCATACGCAGACCTTAAGACCTTTTTCCTTGAGGCGTGAGATGAAGCCCTTCGGGTCGGGGAACATTCTCTTGTCCCACTCAAAGCTGCACCACTCGAATTCCTTCATCCAGAAGCAGTCGAAGTGGAAAACGTCAAGCGGTATATCGCGGCGCTCCATTTCGTCAATGAACGAGCTTACAGTCTCCTCATCATAGCTTGTGGTGAAAGATGTTGAAAGCCACAGACCGAAAGAGTAAGCAGGCGGGAGAGCAGGCTTGCCCGTTAAGTCAGTGTATGTGGTGAGGACATCTGCAACAGTTTCGCCGCCGAAAACGAAGTATTCAAGGCGCTGACCCTGAACGGAGAAAGCGACCTTTGAAACTGTTTCGCTTGCAACTTCAAAGGTAACGTTCTCGGGGTGGTTTACGAAAACACCGTAGCTGCGTGATGAAACGTAGAATGGGATAGACTTGTAGGACTGCTCCGAGCAGGTGCCGCCGTCATTGTTCCAAACGTCAACGGTCTGACCGTTTTTAACAAATGTTGAGAACTTTTCGCCGAATCCGTAGATGTACTCGCCGACAGAGATGTTGAGCATTTCGCGCATGAACGAATTGTCACCGTTGTCGCACTTTGCAAAGAAACGCGAACCTGTTTCGGCTGTTCTCTGGTTATTTGCGAACCACTCTTCCTTTTCGATGAGGGAAGTAGTTCTCCAGCCTGACTTTGTGAGAAGTCTGTCGCCGTACCAGTAGGAAACGTCCCAGCCGCTCTTTTCGCCGCCGATCTTAACCTTGGTCTTTCCGGAGATAAGCTCGTATCCGCCGTTTTCAAGCTTGTTGATAACGGGCTTGAAAGACACGTCCTCGTTGAGACCGAAAGCAGGTGCCTTTTTAAGAGACTCGGAGTAATGCTCGACAGTCACCTTGATGCTGTCCTTGAGGGTAGAGGTGAAGCGCACGGTTATCATCGGGCCGCCGAGAGTCATGCCGCGGTTTGCGATCCACTGGTTTGTTGCGTATACGGTTATCGAGTTTTCGTCCGCCTCGATCTCGTACATCTGCGTAGCGTAGTTAACATTGTAGCCCGGCTTGTTGAGCCAGAATCCGTCTGAGATTTTCATAAGATTAACTCCTTTTCATAAGAACCGTTATCACAGGCGCATTTTGCCCTTGAACATTGGTACTCAAATTTTTTGAGGGAAAAATATTTTGCGGAACTTATTTCCGCACTTGATTGTCAATCAATACTATGCTATAATAATAACATCAAGTGTGGCGGTTTTCTATCAGTATATGGGCGGAAACTATAAAAATAATGCCAAAAGGAGCTGCAAAATGGACAAACCTGCATTCGGAAGCGACCCGTCGGGCGGCAAAGACCGCTACAGAGAGGCTGCTATCCACGGAACACCGCAGTTTCCCATGCGGATATACGAGAATAATTTCGACTGGTACGCCGACAATATCATCGACTGGCACTGGCACCCCGAGATAGAAATAGCCGTAGTTCTTTCGGGACGGGTGATGTGCTGCTTCAATGACGCTGCGGTGGAAGCCGGCGAGGGCGAGGGATTTTTTCTCAACTCAAACACAATGCACATGGAGCGTCCGCTGGAGGGCGGAGAAAAGCCGATAATGAACACCGTCTGCTTTATGCCAGAATTTGTTGGAGACTGCGGCGGAGACCTTATCTACCGCAGATATGTAGCTCCTATCGTGACGGACGTATCACTCAGGGGAATGAAACTCTCGGAGCAAGTGCCGTGGCAGGGCGCTGTCCTTGAGGCAGTGAGGGAACTGTATCTTCTCTCGGAGAAAAAAGAGCGCGGCTATGAGCTGAAATGCCGCAATATTGTCGGTGAGCTGTGGTATCAGCTTGCGGTCAACCTCAGAAACGGTGCGGACGAAGCTCCGCAGACCGCCGAAAAAGGACTCAGTGAAAAGCGGCTGAAAAAAATGCTGTCGTATATCCACGAGAACTACATGAGCGATCTCTCGGTGGACGATATAGCGGCATCGGCAAGCATAAGCAAGAGCGAATGTTTCCGCTGTTTCCGCAATATAATCGGTAAAAAGCCTATCGGCTGCCTCAACGACTATCGCCTCAAAAAAGCGGCTGAACTTCTCGCGCAGACCGATATGCAGATAACACAGATATGCCTTGCCTGCGGATTCAGCCATATCAGCTATTTCGGAAAGGTGTTCCGCCAGCAGTACGGCTTATCGCCTAAGCAGTTCCGCGAGCTGAGCACATAGCGAAAATCTGAAATTTCCCTTGACAAACGCGGATTTGAATGATATAATATGTACATAAAATGCAAGGACGGAGAGAAGTAACACGGAAATTCGTTTTCAGAGAGCGCGGATAAGGTGAGAGCCGCGTATCAGAGTTCGTGCGAATAACACTCCCGAGCAGCAAACCGAAAAGCTTTCGCGCTCAGTAGGGACGCCGTATTCTGCACGTTACAGCAGACAAGAGTGACTGCAAAATGCGGTAATTCAGGTGGTACCACGGAAGTATTTCATGCTCTCGTCCTGTATCGGGACGGGGGCTTTTCTTATTTCGTCCTGAAAATTATTCTTGAAAGGAAATTTTGTTATGAAGCACATTGATGTCAAGGAGATAATAAGCTCCAAGGATTATGTAGGCAGAGAAGTCACTGTATGCGGTTGGGTAAGAACCTCGCGCAACTCCAAGAGCGTTGCGTTTGTTGAGCTCAATGACGGAACTTCACTCAAAAATATTCAGGTAGTAGTTGAAAAGGGCGATACTGATTATAAAGAACCCCGTGTGGGTATGTCCCTGAAAGTGACAGGTACAGTCACAGAGGGCAGAAACAACACCGTTGAGATCAATGCCGCTCCCGACGGGATCACAGTTCTCGGCGAGTGTCCGCAGGACTATCCCCTCCAGAAAAAGGGTCATACACTCGAATTTCTCCGTTCAATGCCCCACCTCAGAGGCAGAACGAACACCTTTAACGCAGTATGGCGCGTGCGTTCAGTCCTTGCAGCGTCTCTGCACGAGTTCTTCCAGAAGAACAACTATGTTTACGTAAACACTCCGCTCATCACCGGAAGTGACTGCGAGGGAGCAGGAGAGATGTTTCAGGTAACAACAAACGGCTATACGACTGAGTTCAAGAGCGAGGAAGAATACTACGCAAACGATTTCTTCGGCAAGAGAGCAGGTCTTTCCGTTTCGGGACAGCTTGAGGGCGAGGTTGCCGCTATGGCTATGGGCAAGATATACACATTCGGCCCGAGCTTCCGCGCTGAGAACAGCAATACTCCCAAGCACCTTGCTGAGTTCTGGCATATCGAGCCGGAGGTAGCTTTCGCTGAACTGGACGATGTTATCGAGATAGCCGAGGATATGCTCAAGTACGTTATCGGCAAGCTTCTTGAAAAGTGCCCCGATGAAGTTGCTTTCTTTGACGCTCATTTTGAAAAGGGGCTCAGAGCACGCCTTGAGGAGCTTATCTCCCACGACTTTGCAAGAGTGACCTATACCGAGGCTATCAAGCTCCTTCAGGAGTCGGGCGAAAAGTTCGTTTATCCTGTAGAGTGGGGCTGCGACCTCCAGACCGAGCACGAGCGCTACATCTCTGAAAAGGTGTTCAAGAAGGCTGTTTTCGTAACAGACTACCCCAAGGAGATCAAGTCTTTCTATATGAAGCAGAATCCTGACGGCAAGACAGTTGCGGCTGTTGACCTCCTCGTTCCCGGCGTTGGCGAGATCATCGGCGGAAGTGAGCGTGAGGCTGACTATGATAAGCTCATTGCAGCTATGAAGGAGAGAGAGATGAACCTCGACCTCTATTCGGATTACCTCGACCTGCGCAAGTACGGTTCCGTACCGCACGGCGGATTTGGTCTCGGCTTCGAGAGACTTATAATGTACACGACAGGTATGTCAAATATCCGCGACGTTATCCTCTATCCGAGAACTGTCGGCTCTATCAGATGATCGATACCTGCGGAAGATAGTTTCCGCTTTTAAAGCTACAGCACGGCATTCGTCAATGGCGCCGTTTGCCGTTAATATATCAAGTAAAGGAAAGTGATTACCATGTCAAGATCGCTGTATATCCCCGAGGGCTATAAGTCAGCCCTTACGCTGAGAGAAACTCAGCACGCAATCAAGTACATCAAGGACGTTTTCCAGCAGGCTCTCTCGTTTGCGCTTACGCTCGACAGAGTTTCCGCACCGCTTATCGTTAAGCAGGGAAGCGGCATCAACGACGACCTCAACGGTGTTGAGCGCAAGGTCGACTTTGACATCAAGGAGATCGACTGCCGCGCAGAAGTTGTTCAGTCGCTTGCAAAGTGGAAGAGAATGGCGCTTTACCGTTACGGCTATGAGCCGGGCGAGGGAATCTACACCGACATGAACGCTATCCGCCGCGATGACGATACCGACAACACCCACTCGATCTTCGTTGACCAGTGGGACTGGGAAAAGGTCATCACACGCGAGCAGCGCAATGTTGAATTCTTAAAAGAGGCTGTAAAGTCTATAGTGAAGGCGGTTTCCTATACCAAGCGCAAGGTCGGTCTGCGCTATCCTGCGATCGCAGGCACTATAAATGAGGACGTTTTCTTCATCACAACTCAGGAACTCGAAGATATGTATCCCGACAAGACTCCCAAGGAGCGCGAAACGCTCATCACCAAGGAACACGGCACGGTATTTATCATGCAGATCGGCGGAAAACTCGCAAGCGGCGAGAGACATGACGGCAGAGCACCCGATTACGACGACTGGTCGCTCAACGGTGATATCTTCGTCTGGGACGAAGTTCTCGGAAAGGGCTTGGAAATCTCCTCAATGGGTATCCGCGTTGACGAAAATTCACTGAGATCTCAGCTTGCCGAGTGCAATGCAGAGGACAGAATGCAGTATGACTACCATAAAATGATAGCAAACGGAACACTTCCGCTTACTATCGGCGGAGGCATAGGTCAGTCAAGACTTTGTATGTTCCTGCTTGAAAAGGCACATATCGGCGAGGTCCAGTCCTCTATCTGGTCTGATGAAATGATCGAAAAGTGCGCGGCAAACGGAATAACTCTCCTTTAATAGGGAAAACTAAGGACTCACGCTTATCGTGAGTCCTTTTGTGTAATGTAGACAAAATGCGTTTTAGCGATTTAAAGCTTTTTGTCTGCAAATCGGTGAAGTGAGCCATTGACATATACCTATCTGTGTGCTATAATTAATATACAATCTATCAGCCGTACCTGCGGTGACAGAGGAGATATTACATGAAAAATTCATTCGGTTCAAGTGTTACAGTCACGATTTTCGGCGAAAGCCACGGTACTGCAATAGGTGCGGTGCTTGACGGTCTTGCTCCGGGGATCGCGGTCGATGAGGAGTTTATCGCGCGGCAGATGTCCCTGCGAAGAGCGGTCGGCAAGATCTCTACGGCTCGTCAGGAGGCTGACAAGGTGAAGATCGTGAGCGGCGTTTTCAACGGCAGAACTACCGGAACGCCGATAACCTTTATAATAGAAAATCAGGATACCAGAAGTAAGGATTATGGCGAACTTGCTTATAAGGCGCGTCCCGGACACGCTGATTTTACCGCAAACGTCAAATATCACGGCTATCAGGACTTCCGCGGCGGCGGACATTTCTCGGGCAGAATAACCGCCGGTCTTACCGCGGCGGGAGCTGTTGCGATAAAGGCTCTTGCAGCCAAGGGAATAATCATCGGAACTCATATTCTCTCGTGCGCGGGTATCAGTGATTGCGGCTTCGGCAATATTCCCGAAGATATCGCAAGGCTTAACGGCATGGAGTTTGCGGTTCTCGGGGACGGAGTAAAGGAAAAGATGATCGCCGAGATAGAAGCCGCAAGAGCTGACGGCGACAGTGTCGGCGGTCGCCTTGAAACTGCGGTTTACGGAGTTCCTGCCGGAGTCGGCGAGCCCTGGTTTGATACGATAGAAAGCGTTCTTGCGCACATTCTTTTCAGCGTTCCTGCTGTCAAGGGTGTTGAGTTCGGTGAGGGATTCGGTCTTACCGAACTTCGCGGCAGCCGCTCGAATGACGCTTTTCGCGTTGAGGACGGAGTTGTCCGCACCGTTACAAACAACTGCGGAGGAATCCTCGGCGGTATCACCGACGGAATGCCAATAATTTTCAGGACGGCGGTCAAGCCTACACCCTCGATCTACAAAGAGCAGGAGACCATCGATATGAGCAAAAATGAGAACACGACTCTCGTGATAAAGGGCAGACATGACCCTGCAATCATTCATCGCGCAAGAGTTGTTGTTGACAGCGTTACGGCGCTTGTCCTCTGTGACCAGCTTGCCCTCAGATATGGCACGGACTGGATAGCAGAAAAATAGAAAGGAAGTAATTATAATGGGAATGAACATCGTAAGAGAGATCCCGCACCCGACCAAGATCAAGGAAGCTCACCCTCTCACTCAGGAGCTCATTGACATAAAGGCTAAGAGAGACAAGGAAATTGCACAGATATTTACAGGCGAATCGGACAAGTTCCTGCTTATTATAGGTCCTTGTTCCGCTGACAGCGAGGAGTCTGTTCTCGATTATATCACACGTCTGCGCGAGCTTCAGGAAAAAGTCAAGGACAAGATCATTATGATCCCGAGGATCTACACAGGCAAGCCAAGAACCACCGGCGACGGCTACAAGGGAATGCTTCACCAGCCGAATCCGACAGCAATGCCCGACCTCAAGAGCGGAATTATTGCCGTGAGAAATCTTCACATGAGAGCTCTTGCGGAGACAGGATTCACAACGGCTGACGAAATGCTCTACCCCGAGAATTACAGCTACCTTGACGATATCGTTTCCTATATTGCTATCGGCGCACGTTCCGTTGAGAATCAGCAGCACCGTCTTGTTTCGAGCGGAGTTTCTATCCCTGTTGGCATGAAGAACCCCACAGGCGGCGATATTTCGGTAATGATGAACTCTATTACAGCAGCTCAGCACTCGCACGCATTCATTTACAGAGGCTGTGAGGTGAGAAGTGACGGAAATCCGCTTGCACACGCTATTCTCCGCGGATATGTCAACGACAGGGGACAGTCTTTCCCGAATTACCACTATGAGGATCTCATGCGTCTTTCCGAGACATATGCTCAGAAGAACCTCAAGAATCCTGCACTCATAGTAGACACAAACCACTCGAACTCCGGCAAGAAGTACAACGAGCAGATAAGGATCGCCAAGGAAGTGCTCCACAGTATGCGTCACAGCGATGAGATCAGAAAGCTCGTAAAGGGACTCATGATCGAGAGCTACATTGAGGACGGAAACCAGAAGATCGGCGAAAACATCTACGGCAAGTCCATTACCGACCCATGCCTCGGCTGGGAAAAGAGCGAGAGACTTGTTCTCGACCTTGCAGACCAGCTCTGATAAGATATATCAAGCACCGTATCATAGGCAGATACGGTGCTTTTTTTGCGCTTTGTGCAATTATGCTAAATCTGAGAAAGGGAATCATCGGGATATGGCTTATTTTCGGACTATACGGGCGGTTGTATTGACATTTCGCACAAATAAGTGTTACCGGTATAATAAATAGTTGATTTTTTATAGAAATTATGATACAATTAACATATTGGGTCAATTTGTGTTTTATGGCAATAGAATGCAAAACCGAATGGCGGTTTGTACTTTATTGCCTGATGATATATCCGTCGGTTCAGCCGAAATATTTTCAGGGAGTGTAAGACTATGTCGATCAATAAAAGCTCAGCCAACCGTAATGATTCAGATAGATTTGAGGCTCATGCTCCCGTTGGGAACGTGGCAAAGCCGAAAAATGGGCAGAAAACCGCCGATGCTCCAAGAGGAAAAAAGGTAAAGGTGAGGGCAGTCAAGGCGAGAGCTGCTTCTGCAAAGTCAGTTGAAAAAGCGCCCGAGAAAAAGGCTGAACCAGTTAAGTCGGTGGAAAAAGTTCCCGAGAAAAAGGCAGAACCTGTTAAGTCGGTTGAAAAAGTCCCCGAGGAGAAATCCGAAACAATAAAAATAGAGGAGGAAATCGTTGTAAAGCCTTTGGTGCAAAAGCACGAGATAGTTAAATCAGGAAGCAGACTGCCCGCAAAGGCTGCCGCAGCCGTAGAGCCGATCGTGCAAAAGCAGAAAATTGCCGTGGATACAACGGCGGTGAAAACGATTCCTGAACCCGTGAAAAAGCCTGCGCTTGAAATTTCCGACCTCGGCACACACAAGGAAGTTCTGAGTGAGATCGAGACTGACGACATAAATAACATGGTTATCGACAAGAACGGAACACTTGTGAAATACGTCGGCACAACTGAGACGATAGTTATTCCCGATACGGTCATAACTGTCGGAAAATACGCTTTCCGCGGCAATGAGACCGTAAAAAAGATAATCATGTCGGACAGCGTGAGGTTCGTGGATAAGTTTGCGTTCTGCCACTGTTTCAACCTTGAGGAGGTCGTTTTCTCCCAAAACCTCGAATTCATCGGCGAAAACGCATTCCTCAAATGCCTTAAACTGAAAGAAGTCAATTTCCCGCCGTCCGTGAAGAAAATCGGCAAGGGAGCTTTCGGTCGCTGCAACAGCCTTGTGGAGGTAGTACTTCCGGCTTATCTCGAAAAAATAAACGACCTCGCGTTTTTCTCGTGCAAGAAACTGCGCAGGATCGTTATTTCAGGCTCGGTCGAGTCGATAGGAAACGCAGCGTTTTCGGAGTGCTACAGTCTGAAAAAGGTGGTCATTTCCAACTCGGTTCAGCATATCGGCGAGAGCGCCTTTTCGTGGTGCCGCTCGCTTGAGGATATAACCATTCCGTCAACCGTGAAAACTATCGGAAACTGGGCATTTTACGGCTGTCAGAAACTAAGCGAGCTTCATATAAGCTATCTCACAAAGGACATCAAGGAGGACGCATTCTGCGGCTGTGAGAATGTTTACAACGTCTCGATAATTGAATTTGAAAGCGAGAACATCGAGCTTAGCGAGATAAAAAAAGGTCACAAGCAGACTATAAAGGTGCTCAAGCAGATAAACCGCAAAAAGGCTGAACGCTATGCCCGCGAGCACGGTTTCAGCACGATGTTTATTTGAGAAAAAACTGTACAGATCACGAATTTTTAAGAACTGCGCGGAAAATTGCTCCGCGCAGAGTTTATTTGCAGGGAAAATTATGTGAAAAGACTTGAAAAAATGTAAAAATCCTGCTATTATATAGTATGTGTCCCGACTATACTACGCTTTGAAAGGAAAGATAAAATGGAAAAACTGATAAAGGCGTGTGTTTCGATTCTGCCGAAGCCGCTTCAGGAAATATATTATAAGTATGAAGAAAAGTGGCTGTACGTAATTTTCGGCGGACTTACTACCGTAGTCTCGATTGTTACAAAGCTTCTGCTGTTTGCGCTTGTCCCCGGCGAGCCTAAGTGGGAGAGTACCGCAGGAGTAGTTTTCTCGTGGATATGCGCCGTGACTTTTGCATTTTTTACTAATAAGAAGTATGTTTTCAAGAATGAGACAAATACAAGTTCTGAGTTCTGGAAAGTCTTTTTCTCTTTTTACGGAGCAAGACTTGCAACACTCGGCATGGAAGAAGTTATCTTCCTTGTGTTTGTTGACTGGCTCGGAGTCAACAGAACGCTCATCACGTTCCTCAGTCAGGTACTTATCTTCATCGCAAACTACATTCTCAGCAAACTTTTGGTTTTCAAAGAGAAAAAGGGTACGGAGAGCGGCGAATGATCCGAAAAATTAAGATAGGAAATGTTGAAATTGAGCAGACCGCGGCTCTTGCGCCTATGGCAGGAGTTGCCGACCGCGCGTATCGTCTGATGTGCAAAAGATTCGGCGCGGCTTACGTCGTGAGCGAAATGGTTTCCGCCAAAGGGATAGTCTACGGCGACAAGAAAACCGCACAGCTTTGCACGGTAACTTCTCAGGAGCGTCCTATGGCGGTTCAGCTTTTCGGCAGTGAGCCAGAGTTTATGGCGAAGGGCGTTGAGATCGTCAAGCGGTTTGAGCCTGATATAATTGACATAAATATGGGCTGTCCCGTGCCGAAAGTCGTGGGAACAGGTGCAGGCTCGGCTCTGATGAAGGATATTGATCTCGCGGCAAGGGTCTGCGAAGCGACGGCAAAGGCGGCGGTTGAAACTCCCGTGACCGTTAAAATCAGGAGCGGCTGGGGCCTTGGCTCGGGAAATGCTCCGCAAATGGCAAAGGCTCTTGAGAATGCCGGAGCGGCAGCCGTTGCAGTTCACGGAAGAACGAGGGATATGTTCTACGGCGGAAACTGCGACCTTGGCGTGATTCGCGCGGTCAAGGAGGCTGTGAACGTCCCTGTTATCGGAAGCGGAGATGTTACCGATTTGCAGTCATGCCTTGCGATGTATGAGCAGACGGGCTGCGACCTTGTTATGATAGGCAGGGGAAGCTACGGCAACCCGTTTGTTTTTGACGAGATACGTTCGTATTATAATAAGAAGGAATATATAAAACCTACTATAGAGGCACGCATGGAGACAATGCTCGAACACATCAGGCTTATGCTGGACATGAGCGAGAAGAACGAGGAGCTTGCCATGCATGAGGCAAGAAAACACGCGGCATGGTACATGAATCACTATTACGGTTCGGCGAAATTTCGCGGAAGGTGCTATCAACTTTCCTCTTATGACGAGGCAAAGCACCTTGCTGAGGAGTTCATTGCGCTCCAGAATTCGAGAAACTCATTAAACAACCTGTAAAACTGTGTATACATATCGGATAAATAATGACCAAATGGTCAAAACGCATAAATTTGAGGCGCAAAATTCGTTTAAATGACTAAAATACCGCCAAAATAATTGGCAGAGCTTAGAAAATGCCGTAAATACGTCGTTTCCGAGCCTGCATTTAATTTGAAACTAATACAACTAAGCGTAAATCTGTACAGAAGTGATACAATTGGTAATTGCAAAATGAAAAATTATATGATATAATAGTATTGCAAAGTGACTGAATGAAGATTTTACAGTTTCTTTTACGGGTTGAGATCTAAACTATCACAAAATTATTTTATTTGTTCATTTTTGGTTAATAGCAACCCGCCTATCACTCGTTTTGCAGAATTTTTCGATTGTGCAAACCGTGCAAAAAAAATATATACTGTTTATGTAAAATACCAAAAACAGTATAAACCTATTTACTTTTTTTTAGACCTGATATATAATGAAATCATGAATAAATATAGATTCGGGATTGGTATCTCATCACGGCAGTGTGATGCTTGTTGCATTGGGCCGCTGATTGCAGAGTGCTTTTCAGGATCCGGATCTGCTGCATATCATCGGCGGTGTGTACATATACTGCCTGAAAATGATTTTGACAGCTTTTCCGCATCGGAGTCTCGTCTGTATGTATGAGCGATAATTGATCTCTGTGTCTGTCAGGTCTTTGGAGAATCTGGCTGCACGGGTTTCAGAATCAGCGGAGGGGTATTCCGCTGTTCCAAGGCATGATATAATAAAGGGGCGATAGTTCCTTTAGTTATATAACACTATTAATAAAGAAGGAGGAAAAATTAATGAAGACAAAAAAGGTAGTCGTCGGAGCTGTTGCTGCTGCGATGCTTTCACTTGCTGTCTGCCCTGTTGCACCTGCCGCTGCCGGCGAAACTGTGCAGATTTCCGTCGGTAATGAGGAGGTAAAGGCGGGGGAGAAATTCAGCGTGAATGTATCTCTTAATGACATTTCAGCACCCGGTATCCAGGCCACAGACTTTGCTGTATCCTATGACAGCAGCCTGATCACAATTGATTCTGTAGATGCGGGAGCACTCGCAAACACAGGCGCTGCTGATGCTGATGGATCAAGTTCATCTGTCCCCGTTTTCGAGGCATCTATCAACAGTGAGGGATATGTAAATCTGGTTTGGTCGACCGGTCTTGACGATTCTTCTTACTGGCTTAACGGCTCAGGAGTATTCTGTACTATTAACGGTACTGTTTCTTCGTCCGCTAAGGAAGGTACTGAGATTCCGCTCAAGGTTACTGCTATTGACAGAACAGTAAATCCGGGTTCTTCTGACAAGGCTGCGATCTTTGCAGGCTATGTCAAGGACGATGCGGCTGTTGAGTTCGCTGTAGAGACTGTTGACGGCAGCATTAAGGTTGCTTCAGGTTCGTCTACTACAGTCGGCGATAAGCTTCGCGGTGATGCAAACTGTGATGATAAGGTCGATCTCTCGGATGCAGTTCTCATACTTCAGTCAATCGCTAACGCTGACAAGTACGGTGAAAACGGAACAGACGAGTCACACATCACGTCTCAGGGCGTCATTAATGCCGATGTCGCAGGTGGTACCAATGACATGGGCGGAGATGGAGTTACACCTTCTGATGCTCTCAAGATTCAGAAGTATGTAGCTATGCTCATCACAGAGGCAGAGCTTTGATAGCGATTATCTGATTTGTCCCCCTTACAAAGGAATACAAACCCATCTATGTTATTAATAGGCGTAAAAACCTAAAGAAAGGAATTATTACACATGAAAAAATTAGTTTCCGCAGTCACATCACTCTGTATGGCTGCAACAATGATCGGTTCAGTAGTACCTGCTGTAACAAGTGCTGCTGACGCAAAGAAGGGCTTTTCTATCAAGGCCTATGCAGATTCCGATTCAAAGTATGCATCGGAAGGCTCAAAGGTAACTGTTTCTAAGGAAGATATCGCTGCTGGTGACGTTACAGTCCCCTGCGCTATATATCTCTCAGAGAACACACCTGATACCGAAGCTTTCAGCGTTCAGCTTACAGTAAATTCTGAGGACGGAGACGCAAGCGGCGTTAAGTTTAAGGGTTATGAAACAAGTGCAAACTACTTCGCGAATAACAAGGAGTTCACAACTACTGCTGGTACAATCAGCACAAAGAAGTTCATGTCTTTCGCAGGCACTGTTAACAGCAGAGGCGTTTACAAGCCGGCTGGCGGTACATCTATTCTTTCTGTAGATGACAAGCAGATCTCTGCAGGCACTAAAAATGCTTACCTTGGATACACTTGGACAACAACTGATACATATAAATGGCTCGGTGACACATCTGATAAGTTCCCGATCGTTGTATTTGATGTTACAATTCCTCAGGGCAGCGAGGGCACATACACTCTTGACTTCTGTAACTACAACACAGATGCAAGCGGCAAGAACCTCAATCCTTCCTGCATGATTGAGAACAAGGATCCCGGCAGATTCGCTAACTACGAAGGCTACCTCAGCAACCTTGATCTCAACACAATGACAATCGTTGTTGGCGATAGTGCTCCCGCAACAACAACTACAACAAAAACACCTACAACAACTACAACTACAGCAGCACCTGTAGTAACTACAACAACTACAGCTCCTTCAACAGGCGATGCAGAGATCTCACTCGACCTTGGCAACTACAAGGTCAAGCCCGGTCAGACATTCGACGTTGAAGTAAAGATCGACTGTCACAACAACGCTGTTTCAGCAGGTGACGTAACATATGCGATCGAATCTCCGCTTGAGATCACAGAGCTTTTAGATTACTCACCCGCTCTTGATGACCGTGATGTTATGGTTAACCTGGCAACTAAGAAGATGAACTTCACATCTCTCGTAGATAGTGAACCTTCAGTAATCAGATCAGACGATGCTCTTATGATCGTTTCAGTGTCTGTTCCTGCGAACACACCTGCAGGAGATTACAAGATCAGCATTACAGATGCTAAGCTCTTTAAGGGCAACAGATCTGCTACTTGGAACACAGAGATCCTTAATGGTACAATTACAGTTGAGGGCAATACACCAGCTACTACAACCACAACTTCTTCGGCAACAACTACAAAAACTTCTACAACATCTTCAAGCACAACATCTTCTAAGACAACAACTTCCACAACTACAACATCTACAACAACAGTTCCCGGTACACCTAACTATGGTGATACAAACTGCGATGGCAAGGTAAATGTTGCTGACGTTGTTCTCCTTAACAAGTGGCTCGCAGACAACAAGTCCTACAACCTCACAGCACAGGGCGCTCTCAATGCAGACTGCTTCAATCCTAAGGCTGGCAAGGACATCACATCTGCTGACTCTGATGCTATCATCAAGTCTATCGTTCACCTTGTAACTCTCCCTGTTCAGGGCTAAGCTTTAAATATTAAATTAAATAGAGCTTAATGCTCGGAAAGGAAATGCACGATGAAGAAACTGCTTTCAGCAGTTACATCCGTTGTCATGAGCTTAACGCTCATGACAGGTGCATTTACTTCACCTGTTAGTGCTGCCGGTGGTATGACTGCTGTGCAGCCTAACGTTAGTATAGGTGAAGTATCGGGTGTTGCTGCTAACAAAAAGGCTGATGCTGAGGTTTCACTCGACCTTGGTAATTACAAGGTCAAGCCCGGTCAGACATTCGACGTTGAAGTAAAGATCGACTGTCACAACAACGCTGTTTCAGCAGGTGACGTAACATATGCGATCGAATCTCCGCTTGAGATCACAGAGCTTTTAGATTACTCACCCGCTCTTGATGACCGTGATGTTATGGTTAACCTGGCAACTAAGAAGATGAACTTCACATCTCTCGTAGATAGTGAACCTTCAGTAATCAGATCAGACGATGCTCTTATGATCGTTTCAGTGTCTGTTCCTGCGAACACACCTGCAGGAGATTACAAGATCAGCATTACAGATGCTAAGCTCTTTAAGGGCAACAGATCTGCTACTTGGAACACAGAAGTTCTTAATGGTATAATCACAGTTGAAGACGATGTTACAACAACATCTACAACAACTAAGGCTACTACTACCACAACAACCACTACAACTACTTCCACAACTACTACAAGCAAAACAACTTCAAGAGCAACAACAACTACAACAGCTGCTGCTACAACTACTATCACAACAACAGTTCTTCCTGCTACTGGTACAGTTGAGTGGGTAATTCCTACTGTTGAGGCTCAGCCCGGTGATAAGGTAACTATGGACGTTACTGTTAAGGGTTCTTCACTCTCAGTTGCCGGTGCTCAGTTCGATGTTGACGCTGCTTCACCTATCGAGTACAACTCGGCTACAGGTTCTGCTGCTTACGATTCCACACTCGTTGCTAACAACGATACTCAGGAATTCGCATTCGGTCAGGGCGTAGGCAACGGTGTTACAGCTAAGAATGACGATGTTGTTCTTACTCTTACTTACACAGTTCCGAACGGCACTGCTGACGGAACATATCCTGTAACATGGGATAACGCATTTATCACAGACACAAACGGACTGGATGTAACGGATAAGGTTACTCTTACAGACGGCGCTATCATCGTTAAGACTCCTAAGTTTGACGGTGAGATCGCATGGGTTCTCGATAAGGTAACTGCTAAGCCGGGCGAGACAGTATCACTCAGAGCTATCGTTTCTGATCCTGACGGAGCTGCTCTTCCTGTAGCCGGTGCACAGTTCAATATCAACGCTGCTTCTCCTATCGAGTATGTTTCGATCGATGGAACTACAGCTTATGATTCAAAGGTCGTTTCTAACGATTCTCTCAAGGAATTTGCTTTCGGCAATGGCGTAGGTAACGGTGTAGCTGCTGCGGACGGCTCAGTCGTTCTCACACTTACATACACAGTTCCTGACAATTGCCCTGCAGGCGAATATCCTGTTAAGTGGTCTGATGCATTCATCAGCGACACAAACGGAAATTCTCTTACAGATCAGATCTCACTCGTTGACGGTCTTATCACAGTAGAGGATACAACAATTGAAGGCGAAGTTACATGGACAATTCCTGAGAAGATAGCAAGACCAGGCGATGTTGTTGAAATGGAAGTACTCGTTTCAGACAGCTCGGTTCCCGGACTCCCTGTAGCAGGCGCTCAGTTCAATATCAACGCTGCTGATCCTATCGGCTACGTTGCTGCAACAGGTTCTTCTGCTTACGGAGATACTCTCGTTGCTAACGATTCCACAAAGGAATTTGCATTCGCTAATGTTGACGGCAAGGGTACTGCAGCAACTGACGGTTCTGTAGTTCTCAAGCTCACATACACAGTTCCTAAGGACTGCAAGGCTGGCGAATATCCCGTTGAGTGGTCTAACGCATTCATCTCTGATGAGTACGGCAGAGACATCACTTCAATGGTAAAGCTTGTTGACGGTAAGATTATTGTTGTTGAGGATACAACAACTACTACAACTACAACTTCTACAACAACTACCACAAGCACAACTACATCAACTACAACTTCTACAACAACTACTACAAGCACAACTACATCAACTACAACTTCTACAACAACTACAACAACAAGCACAACAACTACTACAACCACAACTACAACAACTACTGTTACAACTCAGGAAGGTGCTATCATCTGGAGAGCTGAAACAGTAACTGCTAAGCCCGGTGATACAGTAAAGCTCAACGTTAAGGTTGTTGACAACAGAAACGTTGGTCTCAAGGTCGGCGGTGCTCAGTTCGTAATCAACAATGCAAGCCCGATCGAATATGTTTCGGCTGAAGGCTCTGTAGCTTACGACGACACTCTCGTAGCAAACGATTCCACAAAGGAATTCGCATTTGCTGACGCTAAGGGTTCTGCAACAGCAGGCGCTAATGACGCTGATGTAATCACTCTTACATACAAGGTTCCTGATGATTGTGCAGCAGGCAGATATCCTGTAACAATTGACAACCTCTTTGTAAGTGATGAAAACGGCATTGACATCTCTCTCAAGGTTATCCCTGAGGACGGTGCAATTATCGTTGAAGTTCCTACTACAACGACAACTACAACAACTACCACCACAACAACTACTACAAGCACTACTACATCAACAACAACTTCTACTACAAGCACTACAACTACTACAACAACCACAACAACTACTACCACAACAACTACAACTACAACAACAGGCACAACAACAACTATCCAGCCCGGTGCAATTGTTTGGAGAATCGATACTGTAACCGCTAAGCCCGGTGACACAGTAACACTCAACATGGTTGTTGAGGATCCTAACGCAGTTGCTCTTAAGGTTGGCGGCGCTCAGTTCATAATCAAGGGAACATCTCCTATCGATTATGAGACAGCTGATGGTTCTGCTGCTTACGGTGATACCCTCGTAGCAAACCACACAAATAATGAGTACGCATTTGCAAACGCTAACGGCTCTTCTACTGTAGGCGCTGACGGCGCAAATGTAATCACACTTACATATAAGGTTCCTGATGATTGTGCAGCAGGCAGATATCCTGTAACGATCAGCGACCTCTTTGTAAGCGACGAGAACGGCAATGATATCACAAGCAGCATTATTACTTATAATGGTGCGATCATCATTGAAGCTCCCACAACAACTACAACTACCACAACAACTACTACCACAACAACTACAACATCAACAACAACTGCTGACGCAACAACTACAACAACTTCTACAACTACAAGCACAACAACTTCTGGCACAACAACTACAACATCAACAACAACTGCTGACACAACAACTACAACAACTTCTACAACTACAAGCACAACAACTACAACAACTTCCGGCACAACAACATCTGACACAACAACAACTACTACAACAACTTCCGGCACAACAACATCTGACACAACAACAACTACAACATCAACAACAACTTCCGGCACAACTACAACAACAACTACAACTACCAGTGGCACAACCACAACAACCACAACTTCTGTAGTTGAGGTTTATGCTGAGATCGAAACAACTGAAGGTTACTACTTCAGCCACGATAACGGCACTCGCGCTAACGGTGTTGAAGGCGGCTTCTCCAAGAATCAGATCACAAGCATCAAGCTTTACAACGTTCTCAGCAATGGTGAAACAGTTGAAGTAGATGCTGATCCTTCAAAGATCAACTTCAATGGCGAAACACCTTATACACAGTACACAGCAAGAGACCATGCAGGCACACCTACTCGTGATGAGTTCATCTACAATGTACCTGTTTACTATCAGCTCGACGATACAACAAATATCCAGCTCAGAGCTAAGAGCACTGACGGCAACGCCGGTGAACCTCTTACAATTGAAGCTTACATTGGTGTAAAGGGCGATACTGACCTCAACAACATTGTTGACTCAAGAGACTCTTCTGCGATACTCACATACTACGCAAACATCATGACTGTTAACTATACTCCTGAAACCCGTCAGCTTTCAACGAGCAAACTGGTAACAGGCCCTGATGATAAGCTTGATAACCTCGCAGCATTACTTGCTGACGTTAATGCAAATGAGTGGGCAGAGGACAACTGGAAGCTTACAAGAGCCGATAGAACAAACCTGGAGACAGGCGCAGCGATCGACTCTCGTGACGCATCTTATATCCTCACATTCTATGCAGACCGTATTGCAACATCTAACCCGATCTTCAACCAGATGGATGATCAGCAGCTCTGGGATTACGTTGTTCCGGACAGATTTAAGGGTTAATCTGTAATATGTTTAGAAAAGCAGACCTTCGGGTCTGCTTTTTCTTATAATGGAAAGACTTATGGCAGCAATTCCATATTGACGCTTTCGGCCTATTGTGGTATACTGTACACAGACGAAAAACAATGGTTTTTCGCAGAAATATGTAAAACGGAAGCTATGTACAACTTGTGAAATAAGCACAAAAACTCCTTTGAATAATCCTCAATTATTTTATAAAAAAATGCCCCTTTAAACTTGACTTATTTCCATTTATGTGATAAAATGAAATTATGAATTTTGGGGATTGGTGTATGTAAATGCGCCCGTATGCCTGAAATCGGCTCTGCAAAGAGCGGGGATTGAACAGAATTTCTGCTTAGAAAGAGCAAAAAATATGTTAGAGAGGTATAGAACAATGAAGAATTCATTATTCAAGAGAGCCGTTGCCGCAGTTGCTACTGTTCCGCTCGCTCTCACACAGTGCTTGACCTGTACATCTTTTGCAGCTTCTACTGATGCAGTAAAGGTGACCGGAGACGCGATTAAGGCTGAGGCAAGTGCAGACACTTCTGTTACACTTGACAATATGCTCTACATTGCTCCTGATGATGCTGATCAGAAGTCTGATTGGAATCTTACACTTAGCAGTGCTCTTGACAAAATCGTTTCAAACGGAAATACAACAGGAACACTTGACATCACTGGTTTTGCAAACGCACTTGCTTCGCGCGCTGGTCAGTATTCAGATCTTGCTAAGGCAATGCTCGCTCAGGTTGAAGGCGTTGTTTACAGAGTAACTGATGACGGAGATATCCTTGTTGCAGCTAAGGTTAATAACCTTGCAGCAGCTCTCCAGAGCGATGTAAACAAGGCTCTCGGTAAGAAAGTTAAGGAGCTTGCTGATAAGTACAATGCTCCCGAGCTTGCAAATATCGACTTTGCAAAGGTTGATATTTCAGGTATAGTAGAGGTTACTATCAAGACTTCTGAACTCGCAGGCGGCACAAAGTTCACTGTTGATGTTGCTTTCGCAGCAGAAGACGGCAAGACATACACAGTTTATGATGCTATCAATACATATGCTGCCGGCAAGCTTGCTGAACTCAAGAACACAGCTTACACAACAATTGATTCTATCGATGGAATCGATAAGGATGCTGTAAAGGCTGACGTAGATGCTGCAATGGCAGAATACGTTAATATGTTCAATACAGCAACAAAGAATTTAGGCAAGGTATTCACAGCTAACAGATCAAAGACAGATACAAATGTTGCAGGTCTTATTTCTGCTGCTAAGAACTACCTCAAGAAGAACTACAATAAGACTTTCACAGGTTCTACTGCTTCTGAGGTTCTCGCTACAAACACAGTAGGCGGACTTTACAACAATGCACTCGCTCAGATCAATGCAGCAGCTTCACCTTACACAGTTGATGTTGATGCAGCAACACTCGGTGCATTCCTTGACTCACTCACAAATGTTGATTACTCAATCGCTGGCGGTGTAGGTTCACTTTCAGGCAGATTTGAGGATGCTGAGAAGGAAGCTGTTAAGGCTTACGTTGAGGCACAGGGCAATGTATTTGTTGATTCTTACAAGGAGATCACAGGCGTTGTTGATTTCGGCGGCATAAAGGCTGCTGATGCAAGTTCTGTATCTGTTGAAGTTAAGAGAATTCTCGTAACTGAGACTACAACTACTACAACAACAGGTGATACAACGACAACAACTTCAACAACTACAACATCATCAGATACAACAACTACATCTGCAACTACAACGTCATCATCGAATACAACAACTACATCTGCAACTACAACATCGTCTGATACAACAACTTCAGCTGCAACCACAACATCGTCTAATACAACAACTACATCTGCAACCACAACATCGTCTGATACAACAACTACATCTGCAACTACAACTTCATCATCAGATACAACAACTACATCTACAACCACAACATCGTCGAATACAACAACTACTACCACTACCACAACAACAACTACTAATGTAGTTACAAGTGTAAGTACTTACTATGTAACAGCTGATACAGATTATGCTTTCTACCTCAACACTGAGGAGACATTCAGCGAGGAACAGGTTAAGAACGCTAAGGTTCACGTTTCTTACGTTGATGTTACTACAGATGAGGAAGGAAATGTTGTTTCTATTAGCGATCCTGTAGAGGAAGATATTGATATCGCAAACATTGGTTTTGGCGATGCAACTCCTGAAAACACATATGTTGCAGACAGAACTGACGGCTTTGATTATGATGTAACCCTTACTTACGAGGGCGAGGACATCACTGCTCCTGACGGCACAGTTCTCCTTGCAAACGGTGCTGCTCTTGCAAACGAGGCTGGAGAGAAGATCACTGTTAAGGCATACATCGGCGTAAAGGGCGATGCAAACCTCGACAATAAGGTTGACGCTGTTGACGCATCTGCGATCCTTACTTACTATGCAACCCTTCTTACAGGTCAGTCTGCTGAGGAAACAGTTCTTTCAACAAGCCAGCTTGCTAAGAATGATCCTGTCTATGAACAGTTCGCTGCATTCCTTGCAGACGTAAATGCTCCTCTTAGCGATAGAGCAAAGACTAAGGAAGACAGAGGCACAGAACTCAATTCAATTGACTCTTCTTACATCCTTACATTTGCCGCTGACAGAGCTGCTACTGAAAACGAGAAGTACAACACTCTTACAGACAAGGAACTTTGGGAGCTTGTTCTTGGCAACAAGTAATTATTAAAACGCATTCTATCTGCCGTCACAACGGCGGCAGATAAAATAAATTAATTTTTTGAAAGGAAATAAATCATTATGAAGAAGAATTCTTTAATGAAGGCTCTTTCTGCAGTTGCAGTTTCTGCTGTTGCACTTTCTGCAGCTTCTATGTCAGCTTTTGCTGGTGATTACACACTCAAGGATGGCTTTGATGCTGATGCTTCAACAGCTAAGCCTACACTCACAATTGCTAACTACGAGGCAAAGGCTGGCGATACAGTTACAGTATCTGTAGAGCTTAACAGTAATTCTGCTGAGGCTTTCTTTGCATCAACAGGTATGCATTTCAACTTTGACTCACGTCTTAAACTCGTTCCTAACGAGGATGCCGAAGTTGCTACACTCGGCTCTGCAACAAGCAAGCTTGGTTATGCTCTCGTTGAGAACGGCAGCGGTTTTGTTATTACAACTGCTGGCGATCGCAACAAGGGTAAGAATGGTACATTCCTTACATTTGATGTAACTGTTCCTGCTGATGCTCAGCCTGGCGATGTTTACTACCTCGATGTTGAGGCACAGGATGGTGATATCTTCAGAATGGCTGGTAACGACGAGAACGACAACGCTCTTGCTGAGACAGCTGATTCTAAGAACAACGAAGCTTACCTCTTCACAAAGGGTATCTACAACTCAACAAACACAAATCCCGATCCTAAGCTTGCTGATCACCCTGAGGCTGACGGCTACATCTACATCAAGGAAGAGGAGCCTGAGACAACAACAACTACAACAGCTGCTCCTGAGACAACAACTACAACAACTACAACAACTACAGCAGCTAAGCCTGGCACAACTACAACAGCTAAGCCCGGCACAACAACTACAGCTAAGCCCACTACAACTAAGCCCACTACAACTAAGCCCACTACAACAGCTAAGCCCGCTGGTAACTCACCTAAGACAGGCGTTGCAGGCGTAGGCGTTGCAGTTGCAGGTCTTGCAGTTGCAGTTGGTACTGCATTCGTTCTCAGAAGAAAGGACGAGGAATAATTAATTATTCCAAATTGCTTCAATAAATAAAAAATCCTCTCCGTAAGGAGGGGATTTTTTTATGTTTGATTTTCTGAGCCGCCCCAGCCGTCGATATTTCCGCGGCACATCGCCCCGAATATCCTGTCCTTGAAGCCGCGGTCTTTTCGTTCCATTTCCACAAGGAACTCCTTGGTTCGCTGTCGGTTGGTGTGACCGTCTGCGGGACATTTTGACTTAACTATTGGCAGTTCATTCTTTCGTGCAGCCTTTCGTATTTCACGTTCCGGCGCGAGGACAAGCGGACGAATTAATCCGAGTCCCATGTTTTCGAGCGGATTAGTCGGCGAAAAACAGCCGATCCTTCCTTCGGTGAAAAGATTCATGATGAAAGTTTCAACAGCGTCGTCGTAGTTATGTCCGAGCGCGATCTTATTGCAGCCAAGTTTCACGGCGTAATTGTGTAAAGCTCCGCGGCGCATTCTTGCGCAGAGACTGCAAGGATTCGGCTCTTTGCGAATATCGAAAACTATTTCACCGATTTGCGTTTGCACAACGTGATACTCAATGTCATGAGTTGCGCAAAAGTCTGCAACGGGCGAATAATCTGTCTGAACTCCGCCAAAATTCGGGTCAAGAGTGAGACCGACAACCTGATAATCGATCCCTATAAAACGCTTCATCAGTGTCAGCCCATAGAGAAGAACAACGCTGTCCTTGCCGCCGGAAACTCCGACACAGACGCGGTCGTCGTCACTGAGCATATCGTATCTTTGAACGGCTTTTCGTAAATATCCAAGAATTTTTTGCATAACAGCCTCCTGAAAATCTGAAATCAGCACTATCAGTATAGCATAAATTTGGCGATTTTGCAAGAAAAGCTCCCGACCCGAAATTTTTTTCTCTGTATTGTTGATTTATTCATTCTTTTGTGTTATAATAGCATTGAAAAAATTTTTAGGAGGTCCATATGGGAAAAATACTTGTAACCGGCGGTTCCGGATTTATTGGAAGCCATACTTGCGTTGAGCTGCTTGCAAACGGCTATGAGGTTATTATCATGGATAATCTCAGTAACTCCAAGGAAGCAGCAGTAAGAAGAATTGAGAAGATCAGCGGAAGATCCGTACAGTTTTACAAGGCGGACATCTGCGATTATGAGGCTTCAACGAAAATTTTTGACGAGAACGAAATAGACGCGGTGATTCACTTTGCAGGTCTTAAGGCTGTCGGTGAATCCGTCCAGAAACCGCTTGAATATTACACAAACAACATTTACGGTACTTTGATCCTGCTTAGGGTCATGCGCGAGCACGGCTGTAAGAAAATTGTTTTCTCGTCCTCTGCGACAGTTTACGGAATGAATAACAAGGCTCCGTACAACGAGGATATGCCTACTTCTGCAACGAACCCCTATGGTTATACTAAGGTTATGATCGAGCAGATCTTGCGCGACGTTTGCGTGGCTGACAGCGAGTTCGGTGCAGTTGCGCTCCGCTATTTCAACCCCATTGGTGCGCACAAGAGCGGACTCCTTGGCGAAGACCCCAACGGTATTCCGAACAACCTTGTTCCTTATATTGCTCAGGTCGCTTCGGGTAAGCTTGAACAGCTAAATGTTTTCGGCAACGACTATGATACTCCTGACGGAACAGGTGTGAGAGACTACATTCACGTCTGTGACCTTGCGGCAGGTCATGTATGCGCTATCGACTACGCTGCAAAGCATAAGGGCTTTGAGGCTGTAAATCTTGGAACAGGCAACGGTTCGAGCGTGCTTGAAGTTGTTGCGGCTTACGAAAAGGCTTGCGGAAAGCCGATCCCGTATAGGATCGCCCCCCGCCGTGCTGGTGATAT
>OHBM01000270.1_pt1 | contig 42094 bp, 44 predicted proteins | sample 1577251 | NCBI WGS metagenome assembly OHBM01 (sample SAMEA3541557, study PRJEB24748) | human gut metagenome | biome: human gut; feature: human-associated habitat; material: faeces | place: China | collected 2012 | reverse complement strand
AGGAGTGGCAGCGGTAAGCGCAGCCAGTATTTTGACCGTGAGAGGTATTTTCCACAAGGTATTCGCCAGACAGGAGAAGGAGGATGATGCAATCAGTCTGCGCTATAAGGACATGAGCGGAATGGTAAGAAAAAAAATTACAATCGTCTCTGGTTCCACTCATCTGACAGGATATTTATATGGAGAAGCATCTGCCAAAGGTCTCGTTGTTGTGTGCCATGGAATTGCAAGCGGCGGAGAAGATAACTTAAGCATGGTTAAATATATGCTGGATGATGGTCTTTACATTTGATTATACGGGCGTGTATGAAAGTGAGGGAGCTTCATCCGTGGGCTTCTATCAGGCTGTGAAGGATTTGAATGCAGTTTTGGGTTATATTGAGGCGTCTGCATCACTAAAGAATCTTCCGGTATTTTTATATGGTCATAGCTGGGGCGGTTATACAGCTGCGGCAGTGCTGAATTTTAAGCATAATATTGCAGGTGTTATTACAATTTCAGGTTTTTCTAGTCCAATGGCAATTACGAAAGAGGCGGCAGGACGCATCATTCCAACATTGTTGGTAGATTTATTGCTTCCGTTTGCTGCACTTTATCAGCGTATTGTTTTTGGTAAGAATTATAATTTGTCTGCAATTGATGGCATCAATAGCTGTGACGTGCCAGTTCTTGTTATGCATGGCAAAGAGGATGAAGTGATTAGCTATGAGGGATCTTCTATTATCGCGCAGCGAAGTCATATTACAAATCCAAATGTTGAGTACTATACCGAGACACGTCCGGGAAAGAGCAATCACATGGGAATTTTCTTCACAAAGGGCGGAACAGCTTATTATCTAGCCAAGAAGGAAGAATTAAAGATGCTTCACGATTTGTATTATAACCGTGTTCCAGAAAAGGTGCTTTCAAAATGGTTTGCCCGCCTTGATAAAAAGCAGGCAAATGATCTGGATCCACTGTTTGTAAAGACAGTGCTTGATTTCCTTGATAAGAACTGCAAGTAAGCCATGGTGACAGGGACGGTGGCTCAAAATGTGTCACTACTGGTTCGATATGTGTCCCTAAAAACATCATGATATTAAAAAGCTGCGGATGCGGCACATTTCCGCCCGTATGAGGCACGTATTTATCTGAACAACGCTGAATAAATTTAGGCATCCATAGAAAATGCCGCCCAGCCTGAAGAAAATTTCAGGCCGGGCGGCTTTGTTTATTATTGAATAATGGGGCAAAATCAGGTCTGTGTCGAGGTGCGCAGGCCCACCTGGTAGCCAAGCAGGGCGCCGGTCTCGACGGGCTGGCGGCGGGTGACGGCCAACAATTGCTGTGCGGCGCGTTTGCCCAGCAGTTCGGGGTCGAAAGACACCGCCGTGATCTGCGGCGTGCAATCCAGCAGGGCCTCGCCATCATACAGCGAAGCAATACGGATGTCATTGGGCACTTTCAGGCCCATCTGGCGCACGGTGTTCAGTGCCAGCATGGCCACGTGGTCGTCCATGCACAGCAGGCAGTCCGCCTTGCGTGCCACAGCCTGTTGGATGGCGTCGATGCGCAGATCGTCGGTCTCCAACTCCAAAAAAAGCAGGGTTTCATCGATCTTACAACGGCTGTGCTCGTGCGCCTGGCGGAAGCCCTCGAGACGGGTCTGATTGACGGTGTACAGCATGGAACCGCCCAACAGGGCGATGCGGTGCAGACCTTTCATCAGCAGCAGGTTGGTCATCTCACGGCAGCCGCCCACCTGGTCGTGGTCGACGTAAAGCACCGTGGGGTCGGCCGGGCGGCCGATGGCGATAAAGGGCAGTTTGCTTTGCTGCAGCAACGGGATCAGGGGGTCACGCTCCACCAAAGGTACGGTTACGGAAGTATATGCCACAACACTGCATTATACCCCTTGTCAGGTAAGCAGTGACGGCTTCGGATGCATTGTGTCGCTGCCTAAGGGAACTAATACCGCACTTGAAACCACGGTAAGCGATAAATTTATGACAGCGAAAAATAAATGGCTGATAGCACATATTGATAATACCGCTAAAATAAAGCAGGGTACATTTGCAGGCATAACCGGAACGAATTATGAAGTTAAATACTGATAATAACAACCGTATTTTAATCCGAAACGGCACAGTCTGGGACGGCAATGCTCTTTATAAATCCGATATATTGATATGCGGCGGCATAATTGCAAAAATATCAAAAAGTATTGATGAGAGTGCCGATTTCTGCTTTGATGCTGAAAATATGATTGTATCGGCGGGTCTAACCGATTTTCATACCCATATTAGGGGCATATCCCCCGAACATATAGGTATAGATTATGAAAAGATTTCCTATCCCTTCGGCGTAATGCATTTAATTGACGCTTCCGCAGAGATAGGCGATATCAATAATATTTTAAAAAGTAATATTGATATTTCAGTGTTGGCGAGAGTCCATATATTCGGCAATAAAGCCGACTTCTCTTTAACAGAGGAAATTTTAGAAAAATATTCCGATAAGGTTATCGGTTTAAAGGTTTATTTGGACACAACTTTTACAGAAGTGACAGACGCCCGTCCGCTTGCGGAAATTTGTAAGTATGCAAGAAAAAGAAATCTGTTTGTAACGGTGCATACTACCAATTCCCCGATCAGTATGCTTGAAGTCGTGAATACTTTAAGTAAAGGGGATATTATTTCCCACGCCTTTCACGGCGGAAAGAATAATGCTGCCGAAAATGATTTTATAGCTCTTAATACAGCTAAAGCCAAAGGCGTTCTGCTTGACGGCGCTTTTTCGGTCGGTTATCATATTGATTATTCCGTATTCAAAGCCGCTGTCAGCAAAGGCTTTTTGCCCGATATTATCAGCACCGATATTACAAAGGAGCAGGAGTATATCGGTAAAGAAAAATACGGACTTACAATCTGTATGAGTATTGCTGAAAAACTCGGTATGACTTTGCAGGAAGTATTGACCGCTGTTACATGCAATCCTGCAAGGCTTATAAAGAATCCAAATAATCAAGGATACTTAAAAATCGGCGAAAAGGCGGATATTGCAGTAATGAAACGAGAAACAAAAAATTTAGAAATCAGCGATACACAAAATAATATTATTTCTATTAATAATGCTTTTAACTGTGTTTTATCAGTCGACGGGAATAAAGTTCGATATATTGACAAAGAATTGTGCTATAAAATATAAGCCAATTTTACAGTCAATGCATTTTTGATATTTCGACTTGATGAAGTCCCTAATATATGGTAACATAGTTAGGCATCTTACAGAATAAAATTATGAGCGAATGCTTTTTGTATCAAGTAAATAAATTTCAGCTTTCTATAAAAAACGGAGGAAAAATTATGAGACACGAAATACTGTTAAATGACGGATGGAGATTTCACAGAGGTGATATAGCTGTAGAAACTCCGGCACATAAGGGACCGGTTTATTCTCAATCAAAAACGGAGCGTAAAAAGTCAGGACCTGCCGCATACGCATATTCTGACGCTCCCGATCAGTTTGCGTCTAATAGCGGAATATTAAATCACGAGAAGTGGGAAAATATCAACCTGCCTCACGATTATGTTGTGGATCAGGACTTGGATGAGAATGAAAATAATGCGTTAGGATATCTTCATTATGATAATGCGTGGTATAGAAAGCATTTTTCTCTCTCCGAAGAATATCGAAATAAAAGAGTAGTTTTGCGGTTTGACGGTATTGCCGGAAACTCGGTTATTTATTTAAACGGATGTTTGATGTATCATAACTATTCAAGATATAATACATTTGAGGTGGACATCAGCGACAACGTATATTATGACAGAGAAAATGTAATAGCAGTATATGTAAATACCGAAGAATTTGAAGGATGGTGGTACCAGGGCGGAGGTATTTATCGCAATGTTTACCTTACTGTTACCGAGTCGGTTTGTATTGATTTATGGGGCGTATACGCACCATATGAAAAGAAAGATAACGGCACGTGGATAATAAACTATGAAACCGCCGTTTTAAACACAGGGTATGAGGATTGCGATGTAACGGCTGAAAGCAATTTGCTGGATAAAGACGGGAATATTGTCGCTTCGGCGAGCGGAACAGCTTTTGCCGAAAAAAAAGACAAGGCAATTATTAAGTATTCCGCTGTTGTTAAAAATCCGCTGCTATGGGATTGCGAGAATCCGAATTTATACACAGTGAAAACCGTTTTGAAATTAAACGGTGAAGCGATAGATGAAAACACTACGAGGATTGGGTTCAGGACGGTTGAAATATCGGCAGAAAAAGGTCTTTTGCTAAACGGTAAAAAAACCTTTATCAACGGAGTTTGCGCTCATCAGGATTTCGGGCTTACAGGACTTGCAGTACCTGATAATATAGCAAAACACAAGATTTCCTTGATAAAAGAAATGGGCGCAAACGGCTACAGAACAAGCCATTATCAGCAGACGGACGCTTATATGGACGCTTTTGACGAAATGGGATTTCTTGTTATGGATGAGACGAGATGGTTTGAAAGTACAACGGAATCCTTTAAACAAATCGAATCGCTTGTGAAGAGAGACAGAAACAGACCCAGTGTAATTATGTGGTCTACAAGTAATGAAGAGCCCTTTCATGTTAACGATGTGGGAAAAAGAATACATAAAGCAATTATTGCTCATATAAGAAAATTTGACAAAACAAGGTATATTACGGCTGCCGTTGACAGAACCCCCGATAAATCTACCGTTTACGAAGACAGCGATATAATCGGAATAAATTATAACCTTGGTATTTATGACACTGTTCACGAAATGTCTCCCGATAAGGCAATATTCGCCTCGGAATGCTGTGCTACGGGATCCGTGCGTGACTGGAATTATGATACGAATACAAGCGGCAGAATCAGGGACAAGGATATCGATACCAATAACTGGTTCTTAGGCCGTGAAAAAACCTATAAATTTCTCAGAGACCGCGATTATGTGTTCGGCGAATTTCAATGGGCAGCAGTTGAACACAGAGGAGAGGCAATGTGGCCGAGAGTTTGTTCGGTTTCGGGTGCGCTTGATTTGTTCCTGCAAAAGAAGGGCGCTTTTTACCAGAACAAATCACATTGGACCGAAGAGCCGATGGCGCATATTGTTCCGCACTGGAATTTTAAAGGACTTGAAGGTAAGGAAATACCCGTAACGGTTTATACTAACTGTGAAGAACTTGAACTGTTTTTGAACGGTGAGTCGCTCGGTAAAAAAGCCATTGAAAAATACGGTCACGGCGAATGGAATGTGCCGTATGCGCCGGGTATACTTACTGTTGTGGGCTACCGCGACGGCAAAAAGGTGGTAACAGATGAAAGAGTGACTACCGGAAGACCGAAAAAACTCAGATTGACATTGGAAAATGAGTATAAAGCAAACGGCAGAGATATTGCCCTGTTTACTTGCGAATGTCTTGACAGTGAGGGCAGGGTAGTGCCGGACGCAGCCGAATTTTTCAGATTTTCCGTAAATTCTAATGCGGTTATTGTCGGCACAGGTTCGGATCACTGTGACCATAATAGGGTAGGACTTTGTGAAAGAAAAATGTATATGGGAAAAATCAGTATTGCGGTAAAACCCGAAAAAGGTCAGAAAAAATTGGAGTTATTGGCTCAAAGCGATAACTGTGATTCAGCCTGCTATTCAGAAACATTATAAGAGGAGCCGTCGGCGAAGAACAACACAACAAATTCTATAACCCAAGTATTTGTAACAGTTGCAATCGCCGTCGGCATTGATTTTCTTTCAAAAAAAACGAAAAGGTTTTATTCGATTGAGTTCGGCGGCTATTCGATTATATCATAGCTTGTAGGCTGCTTGATGTATTCGCGGGGAGATACGCCGAATTGCTGTTTGAAAATTTTAGAAAAATAAAAAATATCGTTATAGCCTACCGAATATGCCGCGACAGACGGCTTTGCCCCCGCTAATCTCATAAGCTCGGCAGCGCGTTTTAAACGGTACCTTCGAATATAAGTCGCGGGGGACATTCCTGTTTGACTTTTAAACAGGCGTGAAAAATAGCAACGTTCAAGATTGACCTTATCTGCGATGTCCTGAACGGATAAATCTTTATTATATTCTGAATGTATGTAAAAAAGCGCCCAATCAATCGGGAGAGCTGTTTCTGTATCCCGTTCGTAAAGAACGGTTAGAAGCTTCCAAATACAGCTCGTTAAAAATGCGCTTTTGCCGTTGCTGTAATTTTTGCAAAGCTTCATTTCGTTAAAAATTGCTTCGGCTTCTTTGCACTTAATAACAGGGTATGAAAAAGATTTGGGCAAAATAATATCTGTTTCAAAACCTATCCATGTATAGAGCCATGGATTTATTTGATCTGCCTCGTAATAAGTTTTTGCGAGCGGCGGAATAACAAATAAATCCCCTTTTTCTATTTTATAGGTATTTTCGTTTATTTCAAATACGCCGGTTCCGTTTTCAACATAATGAATAAGCCAATGCTTACGTATAGCAGGACCGTAGGAATGTGATGGGGGACATTGTTCTCTTCCAAAATGAACAGGATTTATTCCCGCATAACTGCAGTTTACGACCAATTCGGTATATTCGTTATTTACGGCAGGCACCTCCTGTCACAATTATACAAGTTTTAGTCACAAAAATCAATGTTAATTTTAATACTTGTCGTTTATAATAATAAAAAAGTGGAAGAATTAAATTTATCAAATTGAATATTTTTTGTAAATAATGCTATACTATAAGTACTTTTAGAGTAGAAATAACACTGTTAGGCTGAAATAATACATAAAAAAGATTCATACCTAAAACGCACAATCGTTTAGATAACAGATGAGGAACATAAAATAATGTCAAATTACATTTCGAGGCGTGCATCTGCGAATTCCGTTGAAAAATCCGCTTTTTCCTTTATACGGATTTCCAAAGCTCAACCGTCTGCCATTGAGTGCGATCATGATTACAAGATCGTTATTATTACGGAAGGAGAATGCACCTCGTTCATGTAAGCTCTTTGTTTTAACTGCTACGGTTTCGGCGGTATCAATTCCGCATCGGAGAGATCACTGACCGACATATGCTTGGTGCTGAGATATAAATCCTTTGCACAGCAGTATAGGGTATATCCGGTGGGGTGGATGCCTTTAATCCTGATGTGCTCGAAATCTATAATTGATTTCTCCGTATAACGCTTGACTTTCTGCCAAAGTCGTAAATCGGAGGTGAGAAGATAGATGGCAGACATAAGCCCATAGTCTTTTTTGTCTTTTCTTCTGACAGCTTCGCCGAACAACTCGCGGTGTTTTTCATTTTTGTAGTTCATATGGTAATTCCTCCTGTTGCATTGATAAAGAAAAATCGGAGGTCATATACTCAACCTCCGCAATATCTGTGAGATATTGGGGGTCGAGAATGACTTCCGATTCGTTTCGTCCGTTAAATACTGCAAATATATGCTCTTTGTCAATCTGCGCCTCATAGACCGTTCCGTCCTCATTAAATCTATGAGCAAACCATTCTGCTGTTTCCTTGTTCAGAGTCCACGAAAGGGCTTTGACATTGTCTGCGTTATATGAGGTCACTCCGCGGTAAACGGTCAGGGTGTCCTCCAATTCCCGGAGCTGTTCATATTCATCGTCATCCATAAGCGCTTTGGGATCGGCGGATATGAACATGGAAAGTAAATCAGCTTTGCTGAGATCAGGATCGTTGTGAGGCGCTTCGCAATTTATCCACGCAGAGGCAAGGATTTTCGAGAAGTCCTTCCTTGAAAGATAAGGCGATGCGAGCTTGAGAAAGGTCAGGGCGTAAGGCGGATTGAGCAACATATATATGTGATATGGGTTTTCGGTTTCGTCTATTATTTGACTTACGGATTCCTGCCATCTCTTTAGGTTTTCTTCATTGAGTGTTATATCTATCGGTTTGAAATTATCACTCCTATCTGTCGGAAGTGCAACCAAACCGGAGGATGTGAACGGGTGCTGTACGAGCATTGGTGAGTATGGCGTTTGATTAACGGCGGTCATAAGCAAAGTCTTTGCGATTGCTTTCACACTGCCTAAATCTGTTTCTTTTTTCATGGTAAAAATCCTTTCATATAAAATAAAAAAAGCCAACCGTTTTTTTAGGACGATTGGCTTTTAGGGCAACAAAAAAGGCTCACGTTTTTTTAATTTCCGTGAGCCTGATTTTGCTTAAATGTTCAACTTGCGGGTTCGAATGGAGTCAGAATAGGTTTTTTGCCGTTTGGCATCTATAAAACTATATTGAAAAAATCTGCTCCAAAAACGCGAAAAACCCCGATGAAATCGGAGTTTCTCGCAGGGCATCTTTTTTGTTACCCTTTTGTGGCGGAGATGGAGAGATTCGAACTCTCGAACTCGTTTCCGAGTTACACGATTTCCAATCGTGCGCCCTCGACCGGACTAGGCGACATCTCCGTGCGATTACTTACGCTGTTTTACAGCGACAAGATATATTATAATCGGTATAACCTCAAAAATCAAGTGTTTTTTTCGTTTTTCTTGAAAACACGGAAAAATTTTGTTAAAATAGGTACGGTGATAGTATGTTAAAACCCGAAGTAATAGCAAATCTCAAAGAAATAACACCCGAGGAAAGGGAAATTCTTTCGGGGCAGTCTGAAATTAACCGTAATATTTATATGCGCGGTGGCGGGAACACGGTAAACAGCCAAAAGCTGCTTGAGCTTGGAAAGCTAATAACCGTGAGAAAGCACACCCGCTTTATTGATTTTCCCGAGCACACGCACGACTATGTTGAGCTTGTGTATATGCTCTCGGGGCAGACAGTACATATTGTAGACGGCAAAAAAATAGTATTAAAGCAGGGCGAGCTGCTTTTTTTGGGGCAAAATTCACGCCACGCGATAGAAAAAGCGGGGGAGAACGACATTGCGCTGAATTTCATTATCCTGCCGCAGTTTTTCGGCAGTACGCTTGCTTTGCTCGGCGATGATGATACGCCCCTTAAAAGATTTTTGATTGACTGCCTGTGCGGCGACGGAGATAACAATTATTATTTGCATTACAAAGTCTCGGATATTACGGAAATACAAAATTCGGTTGAAAATTTGCTGCTTACCGTTACGGGCAGCGCGCCTAATAAACGCAAGCTGGGGCAAATGACCATGGCACTGCTTTTTATGCAGCTCATGGGCAGGACCGAAAATCTCGAAGTGAAATCAAGAGAAGACACCGACTTTTTAAAGATTTTAAATTATATAGAAACAAATTACGCTTCCGGCACGCTGGCGGAAGCGGCGGAGGGGCTGCATTACGATATAAGCCGGGTATCCCGCGAGATTCAAAGAAAAACGGGCAAGACCTACACAAGCCTTGTGCAGGAAAAAAGGCTTTCGCAGGCGGCTTTTCTGCTTAAAAACACGGGCAGGCGGGTTTCTGACATATCGGTTGCGGTGGGGTATGAGAACGTAAGCTATTTTCATAGGATATTTGCCGAGCGCTACGGAGTATCGCCCAAAAAATACCGCGAAAACGCAAAGCTGCAAGAAAAGACACTTTTTCAGCAAAATAGGACATTTGATTTTTAAAACGATTATGTTAAAATAAATTCGGAGGTTAAAATTATGCAATATTTTTTGGCAGTTGATATAGGCGCCTCAAGCGGCAGGCACATTTTGGGCTGGCTGGAAGACGGAATGTTAAAACAGCTTGAAATGTACCGCTTTGAAAACGGTATGAAAAATGAAAACGGCTCGCTTGTGTGGGACACCGAGCACCTTGTAAGCGAGGTAAAGGCGGGGCTTAAAGCCTGCTTTGCTGCGGGCAAAATACCCGAGACGGTGGCTATTGACACCTGGGGCGTGGATTACGTTTTGCTTGATAAAGACAAAAAGGAAATTACGCCGAATTACGCTTACAGAGACAGCCGCACCGACGGCATTAAAGAGGAAATCGACAAAATTATTCCGCGCGCGGAGCTTTTCCGCCGCACGGGAATACAGCCGATAAACTTCAACACTATTTATCAGCTGTACTGCGATAAAAAGTCGGACAGGCTTGAAAACGCCGAGCATTTTTTAATGATTCCCGAGTACATATCCTACAGGCTTACGGGCGTTATGAAAAACGAGTACACCAACGCCACAACGGGGGCGATAGTGGGCGCAGAAAGCAAAAAGCGCGATACAGAGCTTTTGGAGCTTTTGGGCATTAAGACCGATATTTTTGAAGAGCTTTCTGTACCCGGTGACGTTGTGGGCAATTTCAGCGACGAAGTAAAAGCGGAGCTGGGCTTTGATTCCACCGTTATTTTCTGCCCCTCGCACGATACGGCTTCGGCGGTTGCCGCATGCCCCGTGGGGGATAACGGCGTGTATATATCCTCGGGCACTTGGAGTCTTATAGGAACGGAAAACTTAAAACCTATTTTAAGCGAAGACGCGCTGAACGGCGGCTTTACAAATGAGGGCGGCATTAACTACCGCTACCGTTTCCTTAAAAACTTTATGGGAATGTGGCTTTTCCAGAATATAAGGAAAAATCTTGATAAAAAGTTTACATACGATGAAATGATGCACATGGCGGAAGAAAGCGATTTCCGCGAGCTTATAGACCCCAACGCGGCGGAATTTACCGCGCCCGAAAATATGGTTGAGGCTATAAGAAAATATCTGGGCATACCCGATTTGCCCATAGGCGACGTTTTAAGCTCGGTTTACCACTCGCTTGCAGCTTCCTACAAAGCGGCGGTGGAAACGGTAGAAAACGTGTGCGGCAAAAAAATTGAGCTTATAAACATAATAGGCGGCGGCAGTAAGGACGCGTATTTAAACAGGCTCACAAAGGAGTACACGGGAAAAAAGGTGCTTGCAGGACCTACCGAGGCTACGGCGATAGGCAACCTTATAGCGCAGATGATGTATTCGGATAAATCTCTCACGCTTGAAAAAGCGCGGGAAATTGTTAAAAAATCATTCAGTATAACGGAGGTTTAAAAAATGAGCAGATACCAAGATGCGAAAGAAATGTACGCAAAGATCGGTGTTGATACCGATAAGGCTATCGAGACCCTTAAATCCGTGCCTGTGTCGCTGCACTGCTGGCAAGGCGACGACGTAAGAGGCTTTGACCAAAAGGTAGATTCGCTCTCGGGCGGAATTCAGACCACCGGCAACTACCCCGGCAGAGCCACCACACCCGAGGAGCTTATGGCGGACATCGATACCGTTTTAAAGCTTTGCCCCGGCACTAAAAAGCTTAATTTACACGCCTGCTATGCTATTTTTGACGATGAAAACGGCGGCTGGGTAGACAGGGATAAAATTGAGCCCAAGCACTTTAAAAAGTGGGTGGATTTCTGCAAGGAGCGCGGTCTCGGCTGCGACTTTAACCCCACTTTCTTCTCGCACCCCATGTGCGATCCGCTCACCCTTGCAAGCCCGAATGAGAAGACACGCAGATTTTGGATAGACCACGGCAAGGCGTGCATTAGAATTTCGCAGTATTTGGCGGAAGAGTTAGGTCAGCCCTGCGTTATGAATATATGGACGGGCGACGGCTTTAAGGATATTCCGGCTGACAGAATGGGCCCGCGTGTGCGCTACAGAGAGTCTATTGACGAGATACTCTCGGAGCCTTACGATTTCAACAAGGTTAAGCCCTGCGTTGAGTCAAAGGTATTCGGCATAGGGGTTGAAGCTTATACCGTAGGCAGCGCGGAGTTCTCACTCTCTTACGCCGCCGCAAATATGGGCAAGTGCATACCGCTTATGGATAACGGACACTACCACCCCACAGAAGTTGTGTCGGATAAAATTCCCGCGCTGCTCGCTTTCTTCCCCGAGATTGCGCTGCACATTACAAGACCTATACGCTGGGACAGCGACCACGTCGTTCTGCTTGACGACGAGACCAAGGAAATATGCAAGGAAATTGTTCGCTGCGGCGGGCTTGACGGCAGAGTTAAAATAGCGCTTGATTATTTTGACGCGTCGATAAACAGAATTTCCGCATGGACCGTAGGCTTCAGAAACGTTCAGAAAGCCCTGCTTTCGGCATTGCTAACACCCGATATGACCGAAATGCAGAACGAGAACCGCTGGACCGAGCTTATGGTACGCGCTGAAGAGCTTAAAACAATGCCGTTCGGCGACGTTTGGAACGAGTACTGCAAAAAATGCGGCGCACCTGCGGACGGCGAATGGTTTGAAACCGTTGAAAAATATGAAAAAGACGTATTATCAAAGAGAGGTAACTGAAAATGAAAGACATTTTAACCGCACCGTTTGTTGAAGAAATGAAAAAAGTAACCGCCAATATGTACCGCCAGGGCTGGGATGAAAGAAACGGCGGCAACATAAGCTATATGCTGGACGCGGAAACTGTAGGGGAGTACCTTGACCTGAATAACGTTATTCGCACTATTCCCACAGGTTTTGACGCGACAGAGCTTAAGGGCAAGATTTTTATAGTAACGGGCACGGGCAAATACTTTAAAAACGTTACCGAAGACCCCGAAACAAACCTCGGAATTATACGCATAGCGGAGGACGGCACCACCGCCGAGCTGCTTTGGGGCTATAAGGACGGCGGCAGATTTACAAGCGAGCTGCCAGCGCACCTTATGAGCCACATTGCAAGGCTTAAACAGAACCCCGAAAACAGGATTATTATGCACACGCACCCGACCTATACGCTTGCCATGACCCACGTGCACGAGCTTGACGATAAAAAGTTCACCCACACCATTTGGGAAATGTGCACCGAGTGCATAGTGGTTTTCCCCGACGGTATAGGCGTTCTGCCGTGGATGGTTTGCGGCAACAACGAGATAGGCGTTGCCACCGCCGAAAAGATGAAGGACTACCGCCTTGTGGTATGGGGACTTCACGGAATTTACGGCGCGGGCAAGGATATGGACGAAACCTTCGGGCTTATTGAAACCGTGGAAAAGGCGGCGCAGCTTTATATGCTTACAGCGCACCTGCCGCACCTTAACACTATTCATGACGATGAATTAAAGGCGGTTGCAGACGCTTTCGGGCTTAAATACAGAACCGATTTTCTTGACCTTTAAAAAAATTTTTAAAAAAGTCTTGACAAATCGCCCGAGCGGTGATATATTGTTAACAACAAGAAAAACCGGAGATTAAGAAGAGTAGCTTTTCCGAGCGTGTTTAGAGAGCGGTTGACGGTGGAAATACCGCGACGCGACGTTTAGTGAATGGACTTATGAGGGCGGCACGAAAGCATTTAGTGAGTAGCGGCCGACGGGAACCGTACCCGTTATCAATTCGGCTTACATAATGAGGTGTAAGAAATGAGCGGTCGGCAAAGCCGGCAACTTGGGTGGTACCGCAGGATTACAAGTCTTGTCCCATATTTTATATGGGATAAGGCTTTTTTATTTTCCTAGGAGGAATTAACTATGATATTATTAACCAAACGATGGCGCCGGCGTAATTTTTCTTAAAACCAAAACAATAAAAATTAAAATTTAAGGGAGAAATTCACCATGAAAAAAATATTTGCTATATTAACAGTTGCCGTTTTAATGCTCAGCTTTGCAGGCTGCGGAAGTAAAAAGGAAACAAAAATTCCCGTTATAGGAATAAGTCAGTACGGCGAGCACGCCTCGCTTGATAACTGCCGCGAGGGCTTTTTACAGGGTCTTAAAGAGGCAGGACTTGAAGAAAACAAGGACTTTACAATTGATTACCAGAACGCTTCGTTCGATAACTCAACCGCCACACAGATAGCGCAGAACTTTTCTTCTAAAAACGTTGCGCTTATGTGCGCAATAGCAACCCCCTCGGCTACCGCTTGCTTTGCCGCGGCAGAGGATAAGGACATTCCCGTAGTATTCAACGCAATTACCGACCCGAAGAAGGCTAAGCTTACCGAGGGCAATATAACCGGCGTTTCCGATAAGCTGCCCGTTGACCCGCAGTTGGAGCTTATAAGAAAGTTACAGCCCAACGCTAAAACAATAGGCATTATTTACACCACAAGCGAGCCGAACTCGGTATCAGCCATTGCCGAATATAAGGAAAAAGCGGGCAAATACGGCTTTGAAATAGTTGATATCGGCGTGGCGGATCAGGCATCTGTTACACAGGCGGCGGATACGCTTATAAACAAAAAGGTTGATTGCATTACAAACCTTACCGATAACAATGTTGTAGGCGTTTTACCCTCGATTCTTGAAAAGACAAACGCCGCTAAAATTCCGGTATACGGCAGCGAAATTGAGCAGGTTAAAAAGGGCTGCGTAGCATCAGCCGGTATTGATTACATTGAGCTCGGCAAAATGGCTGGCAAGCAGGCTGCGGCAATTTTAAAGGGTGAAAAGAAAGCAAGCGAAATGCCCTATGAAACCGTTACCGAATACAGCACCTATATTAACTCTGACGCAACCTCGGCTATGGGCATTACCGTTCCGTCTGATATAGCCGAAAAGGCAATAGAGTGTAAATAATACTTTGTCGGAGAGAAAAAATGCTTGATTTAATTATAAGCACATTGACCCAAGGGTTTATATATGCAATGCTTTCTTACGGCATATATATTACCTACAAAATACTTGATTTCCCGGATCTTACGGTAGACGGCAGCTTCCCTTTGGGGGCTGCCGTGACCGCGCTGCTGCTGGTTAAGGGCGTAAACCCGTATTTAACCCTTTTGGCGGCTTTGGCATCAGGCGCCGCGGCGGGCTTTGTTACTGGCTTTATTCATGTGCGGCTTAAAGTGCGTGACCTGCTTGCGGGAATTATTACCATGACGGCGCTTTTCTCTGTTAACCTGCAAATTGCGGGCTCAAACCTTTCGGTTGCAAGAAGCGTTGACACAATTTTCACCGCAGCGCCCACAATGGCGCTTTTCGGCTCGCTCACGCTTATTATGAGAAAGCTCATAGTATCGCTTATAATAATGCTTATATGCAAAATACTGCTTGACTTATATTTTAAAACCAAAAGCGGCTTTTTGCTCCGCGCGGTGGGGGATAACAGCGCGCTTGTAACCACCCTTGCTAAGGATATGGGCAGGGTTAAAATAATAGGCCTTGTAATATCAAACGCTTTGGTAGCCCTTTCGGGCGCGGTAGTCTGCCATGAGCAGCGCTCTTTTTCGGCTATGATGGGAACAGGGCAAATGGTATTCGGCTTGGCGGCGGTAATTATAGGCACAACGCTGTTCAGAAAAATGAGCTTTGTAAAGGGCACTACGGCGGTAATCGCGGGCAGCGTAATTTACAAGGCATGTATACAGATTGCAATAAGTCTCGGTCTGCCCGCAAACCTTTTAAAGCTTATAACGGCGGTGCTTTTCCTTGTTATACTGGTTATAGGCAATTTCGAGAAAGGCACGGTGAAAAAGAATGTTAGAGCTTAAACACGTTTCTAAAATATATAACCCCGGGCTTGTTACCGAAATGTGCCTTTTTGACGATTTCAACCTGACCGTAAAGGACGGCGAGTTTGTATCGGTTATAGGCAGTAACGGCAGCGGAAAAACATCAATGCTCAATATTATATGCGGCAGTATTCCCGTAAACGGCGGGGAAGTGCTTATAAACGGCAAGTGCATTAACCGCCAAAAGGATTTTGAGCGCTACTCGCACATAGGCAGGGTATACCAAAACCCCGCAATGGGCAATTGCCCTAATATGACCATACTTGAAAATATGTCTCTTGCCGATAATAAGGGTAAGCCTTTCGGGCTTTCGTTCGCGCTTAATAAAAAGCGGTTTGAAAATTACAGGGAGCAACTTTCTTCCTTAGGACTGGGGCTTGAAGATAAGCTGCACGTTAAAATGGGTTCGCTCTCGGGAGGTCAGCGGCAGGCGGTATCGCTGCTTATGGCGACCATGACCCCGATAGATTTTCTGATTTTAGACGAGCATACAGCGGCGCTCGACCCTAAAACCGCCGAAATTATAATGGAGCTTACCGACAAGGTGGTAAAAGAAAAAAAGCTCACCGCCATAATGGTAACTCATAATCTGCGCTACGCGGTTGAGTACGGCTCGCGGCTTTTAATGATGGATAAAGGGCATATAATACTCGATAAATCGGGCTTTGATAAGAAAAACGCCTCAGTTGATGAAATTCTTGAAATATTCAACAGAATAAGCATTGAGTGCGGAAACTGAAATAATGCGGAATTAAAAACCACCCGTCTGTTTTGGCGTATGTCAATACAGACGGGTGGTTTTTGACTTTAATTATGCTCCGGCGACGTATTTCGGTATATCAGCAGTTGCTTTACGTTCTTCAAACGCGTTGTATTCCGCTATTGCGAAGCGTGTATGAACACATACACCGGCTATAAAATACGGCATTGTAAATACAAGCGGTATAACGGTAAGAGAGAGCAACAGCCAACCTGCAAAGCTGAAGAAAAGATATATAAAATCAAGCATTGTCCTTTTATATATAACGCACGACATATGAATTGCCTCGGATGCATCCATTTCCTCATCGGCAACCGAGAGTATGGGCGCCGCATAATACCGCAGCATTATAAAGAACAGCAATACCGTTGCTACGGTCTTTAAGAAAAGGGACAAATAGTAGAGGTTGGAGGTCCAAAGCGGTATGGGAATATCAAGCAGGTCATAAACCTTTGCGCTGCCGAATATATCAACTATTTTGGCGGGAACAAAAAGAATTATTGCAAAGAAAGCAAGGCGCAGGCACAGCCCTGTTATAAGCCGCATAGCGCGCATATACTCCGCTTTGCCCGAGAAAAAGTAAAATACCGCAAGCGGGCTGTCGTCCGCGCCGAAAAGCAGACGCCAGAAAAACCTCACAAGCCCGTGTGTAAGCGGGAACAAAAGGAGAAAACAAAGTATAGCTTCACAGATATACGCGGCTGTATCTCCGCCTACGTAGCTTATGAGCGACGCTATGCCCGAAATAATTATAAATACCGAAATCACCGTCATACAGGCTGCAATGGCTTTGAGCCAGTTGTTTTTAAGTGCCGTTCGGGCGGTAAGCTTTACTACCGAGCTTGACGCTGTCATTATAAACACATCCTTTATCTATACTATACCGCTAAAAAATGAAGATTTAATTACAAAACTGTTAATTTGGCATACGCCGCCATAAGTTTTTTGGTACCCACGGTGTTAAAAGCTACCTCAAGCAGCATATCGCCGCCCATAGGCTTTACGGAAAGTATAAGCCCCTCGCCGAAGACCTTGTGCGAGACTTTCTGACCCGCCGCGTATTTCGCGGCGCTTGTTTTAGGTGCGGCAGGCGCTTTGCTGTAAGCGTTAATATCTAAATATGATGTGCGCCCTGAGCTGTATTCGGATTTTGCGGTTGCGCGCCGATACCCCTCAAAGCTGCAAAGCTTTTCGGGTATTTCCTTTAAAAAGCGGGAGGGCATATTGCGGTTGGTTGAGCCGAAAAGCATACGCATATAGGCGTTTGTAACGGTAAGGGTCTTTTTAGCGCGGGTAATTGCAACATAGGCAAGCCGGCGTTCTTCTTCCATTTCTTCGGGTCCCGCGTAAATTGACTGATTGCCGGGAAAAATGCCTTCCTCCATACCGATAAGGAAAACGTTATTAAATTCAAGTCCCTTTGCTGAGTGAATGGTCATAAGTACTACACGGTCTTCCGTAGTATCAAGTGAATCAATATCACTTACAAGTGCTGTTTGCTCTAAGAAATCGGAAAGACTGGGTTCCTCCGTATCCTGCTCGTACTGGGCTATTGTGGAGGCAAACTCCGCCACGTTTTGCAAGCGTTCCTCCTGCTTTTCGGGTTCTTCATCGCTTTCTGTCAAGGATAAGCGATAACCCGTTTTTTCAAGAATTTCGGCAAGCAGGTCGGATATTGAAATATCCGCCGACATTTCGGTGAGCTCTTCAATAATATCGCAAAAGCCGCGAAGTCTTACCGCCGAGCGGGATAAAGCGGCAAATTCATCTGCCCGTTTAATTACCTCAAACAGAGATATGCCGAGCTCTGCGGCTATCTGCGCTGCGTTCGCCATAGTAGTTTCGCCTATTCCGCGCTTAGGCTCGTTTATAATTCTGCGCAGGCGTAAATCGTCGTTATTATTGTTAATAAGCTGCAAATAGGCGATTACGTCCTTAATTTCCTTGCGGTCAAAAAAGCGCAGACCGCCTATAACTCGGTAGGCAATGCCGCTGCGGGCAAAAACATTTTCAACAGAGCCTGACTGCGCGTTCATTCTGTAAAGCACGGCGTGATCGGAAAATTTAGCGCCGTTTTTCACGTTTTCAAGAATACGGTCGGCAATATACCGCGCCTCGCCGCGCTCGTCGTCCGCCGTGAACACGCTTATTTTCTCGCCTGTGCCGTTGTCCGTCCAAAGGGTTTTGCCCTTTCTGCCGCGGTTGTTTTTTATAACCGCGTTTGCGGCGTCCAGAATATTTGAGGTAGAGCGGTAGTTCTGCTCAAGGCGAATTACGCGGGCGTCCCTGTATTCATCCTCAAAATTCAGTATATTTTCAATGGTAGCGCCGCGAAAACGGTAAATGCTCTGGTCGTCGTCTCCCACAACGCAAATGTTATTTTCTCCCGACGACAAAAGCCTTACAAGCTCATACTGAGCGTGGTTTGTATCCTGGTATTCATCCACCATAACATAGCGGAATTTGCCCGTGCAGTAGCTGAGCGCCTCGGTATCGGTCTGCAAAAGCCGCACGGTGTTGAAAATCATATCGTCAAAGTCCATAGCGTCGGCTTCAATCAGCCGCTTTTGATATATTCTGTAAAGCTCGGCTACGGTTTTAAGGCGAAGATCATCACCTGCCTGCGCTTTGTATTCGGCAGGGGAGATAAGCTTTTCCTTAGCGTCGGATATTGCGGAAAGCACGCGTTTGGGCGGTAAAAACTTTTCGTCAATTTCGTGCGCTTTCATAATTTGTTTCATAAGTCTGCGCTGGTCGTCGGTATCGTATATGGTAAAATGCGAGGTATAGCTGATGCTCTCGGCGTAGCGCCTTAATATTCTGCCGCAAACCGAGTGGAATGTGCCCGCCCATATATCGTTTGCGTCTTCGCCCAAGCGAGCGGCTATTCGCTCTTTAAGCTCGCCCGCCGCCTTGTTTGTAAAGGTAATGGCTAATATTTGCCACGGGTGAACAGGGCGCACCGAAAAAACGCCGTTCGGTACATAATCGGTAACGCCGTTTAAATAGTCCTCACCCGCTTTAATATCCTCCTCGGTAACAGCGGGGCAGTAGGTGTTTCTGTATCCGTCACCGAATTTTACAAGATTTGCAATTCGGTTGACAAGCACGGTAGTCTTTCCGCTGCCCGCACCCGCAAGTATTAAAAGCGGACCGTTAATGGTCGTAACCGCCTCGAACTGCATATCGTTCATATGTATAAAATATTTTTTTATAACTTCTTTTCTCAAACTTAAAAAATCCATTTTTTCTCCGGTCAGGCGGTTTCTTTTGCGGCTGCATTGTGACTTTTGATACGGTCGGGCAAAATATAGGCAAAGGGGAATGCGACGGCACAGACTGCTAAAGCCGCAATTATATCGATTATTGAATGTTGCTTTAAAAACACGGTGGAAACGCTTATAAGTATTGTGATAACAAGCAGAACTGTCTGCCATAAAGGCGTTTTAAACGGTTTGCAATAAAGAGTGGTGAAATAAACCGCAAACGAGCCTATAACGTGCAGAGAGGGGCAGACATTTGTATTCGTATCGAAATTATAAAGTGCCTTTACAATATCAACGCAGAAATTATCCCGCTGAAATTCGGTGGGGCGCAGTTCCTGCTTTGTGGGGTAAAATATGTATATAACGGTGGTAATTGTGTAGGTTATAATGATAAAATACATCAGCTTTTTAAAGGCGGGAATATCAAAAAGCAGGGTGTAAAGGTGTATTCCCACCAAAAAGACAAACCAAAAATAATAGGGGAAAACGAAAAATTCGCAAAACGGAATTTTTGCGTCAAAAGCCACCTCAACGGGGTGGTAATTAAGTGATAAACCGCGTTCCAAAAGCCAGAAGGTCGCGCCGTAAACGGGCCAGTAAAGCAGTAAAAACAGGTGCTTGAATTCGGGCGTGTTTATATTGTTCGACCGTAATTTTCTATAATCTACCATATACACAATCTGCATCCTTAACAATATAGTCTCTTATAATATCGGCAGCGCAGCCGCAAAACTCGTTTTTAAGCGTTTGTGACATTTTATTGAGCTTTGACGGGCTTTCGAGATAATCGCACACCGCGTCGCACAGCTCAATAGCGCCCTCGCGCATATCTGCGCAGCCGTTGGAAATGAAAAACTCAATATTCCGCGTTTCGCAGCCCGGCACGGCGTCAATAAACAGCATGGGCAAGCCCTTAACCGCCGCCTCGGTGGTGCTCAGTCCCCCGGGTTTAGTTAAAATCAGCTCCGCCGCGTCCATATAAAGCGGCATGCGGCTTGTAAACCCTATTACCCGCACGTTATCGGGCAGGGGATATTTTGTAAGCGAGCGGTAAAGCTTTACGTTATTGCCGCAAATTATAACAAGAATTGCGTCTTCAGGCAGCTGCTGCGGCAAAAGCTCGGCTAAATCCTTAATGGGTCCGCAGCCCATACTGCCGCACATTAAAAGCACTACGCGCTTGTTTTGCGGGAGCGCCAGCGTGCGTTTAGCCCTTTGCGGCTCTGTTTTACCGTAAAAATCGTGCCGCACGGGAATACCCGAAGGGACAATGCGGGAAACGGGCAGACCGTTACCCGCGAATTCTTCGGTAAGATTTTTGTGTGGGATAAAATACGCATCCATATTCGTCTGATTAACGCCGGGCGAGCAGGTGTAATCGGTCGCGACGAAATAGGAGCGTATGTTTATTTTGCGCCGCTTTTTAAGCTCGGTCATCATCATTGCCGAGAAAACATGGGTGCATACTATCGCGTCATACTTTTCGGTCTGCAAAAATTCATAGAGCGACTCGCACCCTTTAATTACAAGCTCGTAAATAAGGGAGTCATCGCCCTCCTTCGGGGGGTGGTTTTCTTCAAAACGGTAGCTCACGCCGAATAGCTTGGGAAATTTGCGGTATATCAAAACATGCCCTTTGCTTATCAGCTTGGATTTTTCTGGTGACCAGAAAGCCAGCGCATCCTTTATATCACATTCGTCATTATTATTCAAATAACATTCTTTTATAGCTTTGGCGGCGGAATTGTGCCCCTCGCCTGTGTTGCAGGATAATATCAGCAATCGCATTTTTTCCTTGTTTCTCTCCTTATCATTCTGTCACGCAGCTTTATAAGATGCGGCCTGTTATAGCGCTGAATAAGAATAAACGGAATATTGCAGAATATAAATACAAGCATTAAAATTATTCCGATATAATTTTTCCAAATAACATAGATTCCCACCGAGAAAACGCAGAGCCAACAGTGAATAAATTCCGCTACGCAGGTTTCTCTTATAAGCGCGGTAAGGCTTTCGCTTGTGGCGTCGTATGTAACGCGCTTAGGCAGCATATCCCGCATAACGCGGCTCATATCGGGCAGGCGGGTTTTCCATTTTTTTATACCCAGACATTCATAAACCGCGCCGCCGTTTTCCCAATTTCGCGCACGGTAAAGAAAGCCGCCCTCGCTGAAACGGCCGCGTGGCAGGGATTCGCCTATATAATGAGCAAGAACGCCTAATACGGCTACGTAAACAATGCTCATCACCAATTTCATTTAATCACCCAAGTTATTTAGTAATATTTATAATACCATAAAACTTTGTTTATAGCAACAATAAAATACATTTTTTGCACCTGATATTTAAGTGCTTGACAAAATTGTATTTTTGAGGTAATATAATAATCAGTTAAAACGCTATGAAGGGGATAAGTAATCCGCAAAAAGCGAACAAAAGAGAGGGAATAATTGCTGAAAGTTCCTGTTTGCCGAGCGTGATGAAGCTACCCCTGAGCGGCGCCTGAAAGGGCAGACGGCTGCCGCCGTTATCGGCAAAGGTATTATTAAGTACCGCAGAGTGCGGAGCGTATGCTCCGAAAACGGGTGGTAACACGGATATTTGTTTATTCGTCCCGAGTGCAAATTATTTGCGCTTGGGGCTTTTTTATTTTTAAAGGAGGAAAACACAATGAAATACGAAATACTTAAATTATTGGCGCGTAACGCAAAATATACGGAGGAAGAAATAGCCGTAATGCTGGGAACGGACGAGGAAACGGTAAAAAGTGAAATAAAGCAGCTTGAAAAGGACGGCTTAATTAAGGGCTACAAGGCGATAATTGACTGGCAGCGGCTTGACAGCGCCTTTGTTTCGGCAATAGTTGAGCTTAATGTTATACCCAAAGCGGGACTGGGCTTTGAGGAGGTTGCCGAAAAGGTTATGAAATATGACGAGGTGGAATCGGTTTACCTTATGTCGGGCGGATATGACTTAAACGTTGTTGTAAAGGGCAAAACACTTCAGGATATAGCGCGTTTTGTGGCGCGCGAGCTTGCTACGATTGACTCGGTAACGCAGACCTCGACGCACTTTGTTATGCGCCGTTACAAGGAAATGGATGTTGAGCTTGTAAACGACAGGGAAGACGACAGGGGGCAGCTCTGGATATGATTGATTACTCCCGCATTATTAACCCTACCGTTGCGGAAATCAAGCCGTCGGGTATACGCAAATTTTTTGATATTGCCGCTACAATGGATGATGTTATATCCTTAGGCGTTGGGGAGCCCGATTTTCAAACGCCGTGGCAAATACGCAAGGCGGGTATAAATTCGCTTGAAAAGGGGCACACAAAATACACTGCAAACCGCGGTATTGCGCAGCTGCGCACGGCGGTAGCAGATTTTGTTATGCGTAAATATTCGCTTTGCTACAAGCCTGAAAGCGAAATACTCATAACCGTGGGCGGCAGCGAGGCTATTGACGCCTGCATACGCGCTGTGGTAGCCCCGGGGGACGAGGTTATAATTCCGCAGCCGAGCTTTGTTTGCTATGAGCCGATAACGCGGCTTGCAGGCGGAACACCGGTAATAATAGAAACAAAGGCGGAAAACGATTTTAAGGTAACGCCCGAAGAGCTCAAAGAGGCTGTAAGCGAGCGCACAAAGCTGCTTGTTTTGCCGTATCCGTGTAATCCTACGGGGGCAATTATGGAAAGGGAGGACCTTGAAAAAATTGCGGAAATACTTAAAGACACTAATATTTTAGTACTTTCGGACGAAATATATTCCGAGCTTACCTTCGGCGGTGAAAAGCACGTAGCCCCAGCCGCTATTGATGGAATGTGGGAAAGAACAGTCACCGTAAACGGCTTTTCAAAGGCGTTTTCTATGACCGGGTGGCGCTTAGGGTATGCCTGCGGACCTGCCGAAATAATGAAGCAGATTACCAAAATTCATCAATTTGCCATAATGTGCGCACCCACCACCTCGCAATATGCCGCAATAGAGGCGCTTAAAAACTGTGACGAGGACGTTGAGCGTATGGTAAAGGAATACGATATGCGCCGCAGGCTGATAGTTTCGGGCTTTAATAAGTTAGGGCTTACCTGCCGCGAGCCCAAAGGCGCTTTTTATGCTTTCCCGTCAATTAAAAGCGCGGGAATGAGCAGCGAAGAATTTTGCGAAAAGCTGCTGTACTCAAAGCGTGTGGCGGTTGTTCCGGGAACGGCGTTCGGAAACAGCGGAGAGGGCTTTGTGCGCGCGTCCTACTGCTATTCGACAGAGCACATTAAGGAAGCGCTTGAAAGAACCTCGGAATTTTTAAAAGAGATTAAATAACTCAACTTAAATAAGAACTATAACAAACCCACGGTCAAAGCATTTGTTACGTGCTTTGGCTGTGGGTTTGTTTTTTATATTTATCGGTTAAAATTATTTAACCTGTTTTATATGCTTGTCGGTGAATGGCGGTTTTGTTTTGTTATATTATGGCGTTGCCGGGAGGGAAACGCTGTGAAAGAAAATGACAAGTTACTTTATAAAACCATGAAGTCGCTGCTTAATGAAAGGCTATCGGACGCGGAGGCAGAGTCGCTTAAAGACGAGGGGTTCAACATTAAAGACCCGACAAGAAAAACCGCGGTTATGATTGCGCTTTATAAGAAGGCGGCGAGTGGGGATCTTTCGGCTATAAAGGAGCTTCGTTCAATTATCAGCGAAAAAGAGACCGAAAAAAAGGAAAGCGGCAGAGCGGTGGTGATAATAGACGATATCGGAAATTAAATTATCGGAAATTATCGGCGGCGGGTACGATGAATACTGGAACTGCGACAAGCGTTACAGGGTATTAAAGGGCGGCAAAGGTTCAAAAAAATCAGCCACAACGGCACTTAATTTTATTTACAGGCTTATGAAATACCCGGGCAGTAACCTGCTTGTAGTGCGCCAGGTAATGAACACGCACCGCGACTCGACCTTCGCCCAGCTTAAATGGGCGCAGGAAAGACTGGGGGTTACGCACCTATGGCGCAACACCGTATCTCCAATGGAAATGGTTTTTGAGCCGACGGGGCAGAAAATAATTTTCAGAGGGTTTGACGATGTTCTGAAATTAGCCTCTGCCACCGTGCCGAGCGGGTTTTTAAACTTTGTTTGGATAGAAGAGGCGTTTGAAATTGCGCACGAGGCAGATTTTGATAAGCTGGATTTATCGGTTCCGCGCGGCGTGACAGAGCCGCCGCTTTACAAGCAGACTACAATTACCTTTAACCCGTGGAGCGGCACGCACTGGCTTAAAAAGCGCTTTTTCGACGGTGAGAGCCCCGATGTTGCCTGCTTTTCCACAAACTACCTTATAAACGAATTTCTTGACGATACCGACAGAAAGGTTTTTGAGCGTATGAAGAAAACTAATCGCAGGAAATACGAGGTGGCGGGGCTTGGAAACTGGGGCATTTCGGAGGGGCTGGTTTACGAAAACTGGTCGGTAGGAAAAAGGGAAATTCCCGAAAACGAGCGCTTTCGCTGGAAGAACTTTTTCGGGCTTGACTACGGGTACACAAATGACCCGACGGGCTTTGTGGGCTTTGCCGCTAACCCCGAGACTAAGGAGCTTTACATTTTTTGCGAGTTTTGCAGAACACGCATGCTCAACTGCGATATTGCCGATGAAATTAAAAAGCTGGGCTACGCAAAGGAGCGCATACGCGCCGACTGTGCAGAGCCGAAATCCAACGACGATTTAAGGCGGCTGGGAATCACGCGCATAGTGCCTTCGGTCAAGGGGCGGGACAGCATTTTAAACGGCATAGCCGCCATAAGCGAGTACCGCATAACGGTACATCCCGATTGCGTGAATATGATACGGGAATTATCGTCTTATGTGTACGACGACCGCACAAACGAGCGCGGGCAAAGGCTGCCGAAAGACAGCGATAACCACCTGTGTGACGCTTTGCGCTATGCGTTTGAAGATGTAAAGCATTTTCACCCGAGAAAGGAAGAAAAGCCTGTTTACCGCACTGCGGAGATAGGCGGAGCTGATTTGAACGGAGGATGGGACGTATGACAGTGTTCATTATGTTTTTAGCGGTGTTGGCTGCGTTTGCCGCCGGGTTTTTATCCGGTTTAAACGCGGTGCCGACCCAAAAGCCGAAAAAGGTAACAGCAAGAAAAGAGGACGAGGAGCTTTTAAGGCTCCGGCGGGAATATGCTAATTTTCTTTCCTATGACGGTACCGAGCAGGAAGAAGATAACGCCCGCCCGTAAAAAAAGAAAGGAAGAATAAATTTGGAAAACGTTGGTTTGGAAAACGCCGCACAACCCGAGGCGGCGGAGAAAGAAGAAACGTCGGCTGCACCGGACACCACACCGGAGGCTGAAAAAGAAGTGTTCGTTCCTGTAAAATTCAATAAGGAAATTAAAAATTTAGGGCTTGAAGACGCGGCACGACTTGCGCAAATGGGGCTTAAATTTGAGGCGATAGCCGACGATTACGAGGCGCTGAAAAACATTGCCGCGAAGGCGGGCCACAGTGTTTCCGAATATATAGCGGCACTCAAAAAGCAAAACGAAGAAAGCCGCCTGCAGGAGCTGACCGATAAATGCGGCGGCAACGGGGAAATGGCAAGCTATGTTATGCAGCTTGAAAACAGCGGGGAGGAAAGCGACGGCTTTAAGGAGCTCAGCGCGGAATTTCCCGAAATAAAAAGCATTTCCGACCTGCCCGCCGCAGTAGTGGAAAACGCGGAGCTGCGCGGTACAAAATTGCTTGACGAGTATTTACGCTACCGGCACACAGAGGAAAGGGCGGCAAAAACGGCAGTCCTTAAACAAAAAAATACCGAGAATTTAAGTCTCGGCTCGCTTACCGACCGAAAGGGCGGAATTAACCCGGAGACCGCAGAATTTTTAAAGGGTCTTTGGAGATAAAAAAGGAGAAAAATTATTATGTCATTCAATTCTATAGAAAACGCAACCAGATATTCAACCGAGCTTGATAAGCTCTTTGCACAGAAAAGCGCAACAGGTTTTTTTGCCGATAACGCGCTTGCTGCGAAATTTGTAGGCGCCAAAACCGTAATTATACCCGATGTTGATTTTCAGGGGCTTGCCGATTACGACCGCGAAACGGGTTTTACCAAAGGCGCTATAACCGTAGCTAACACCTCTTACACCATGTCTATGGACCGCGCGCGCTCTTTGCAGATAGACCGTGAGGATATGAGCGAAACCGGCATTGCAAACCTTGCGGGCAAGATTCTCGGCGAATACGTTCGCACAAAGGTTGTGCCCGAATGCGACGCATACGTTATTTCAAAGCTGGCGGGGCTTGCCGCTACGCGCTCTAACCTTGTAAACGGCGACAAAACAAAGCCCTACGAAGCGCTTTGCAAGCTGATAAACGAAGTTCAGTCGGTAGTGGGATATGACGAAGAGCTTGTAGCCTTTGTTGACAGCTATATGTACGCTGCACTGCAAAATTCCAACGAAATTTCGCGTATGATAACCGTTTCCGATTTTAAGCAGGGAGAAATTACCCTCAAGGTTAAATCTATAAACGGCGTGGCTATTATACCGGTAGTTTCCGAGCGTATGAAGACCGCCTACACCTTTAATGCTGCAAACGCGGGCGGCTTTACCCCGCAGGCAAACGCACGCGAGGTATATATGCTTGTATGCCCCAAGAGCGGCGCGCACCTGGTAAAGAAGACCGAAAAGATGAGAATATTCACGCCCGAGCAGAACATTGACGCCGACGCTTACAAGTTCGATTACAGAATTTACTATGATGTATTCGTAAACAAGAGCGGTCTTGACGCGGTTTGGGCATGGCTTTCGCCTGCAATCACCATCAGCTCCGATGTGGCGGATAAGAACGTTACAGCCGGCAGCATAAGCGGTTCGCTTTCTGTTACCGCAACCAGCAGCGGCGCGCTTACCTACCAGTGGTACTCCTGCAAGGACGCAAACAAGGCATCAGCCGTTAAGGTAGCAAACGCAACCACAAGCTCCTTTACTATACCCACCACGCTTACAAAGGGTACATACTATTACTTTGTAAGAATAATTGTTGACGGCATTGCCGGCGTTGACTCTAAAGTTGCAAAGGTTACGGTAGCTTAAAGTTTAACAAACAACGGTACGGGGGAGGGGCAACCCTCCCTTTACTCTAAAAGGAGGCTAATTTATGAACAAACCCTTTGAAATATACGAAGAATACCGCAAGGCGGCTGATTTTAAATCGGCGCTCGGAAAACGCGGGCTTTACGAGCAAAACCGTATAAATGAGCGCTTTTACATTGGCGACCAGTGGTACGGCGCGAAATGCGGCAATGACCGCCCGCTGGTACGGCACAACATAATAAAGCGAATAGGCGATTATAAAATGTCGCAGATATTAAGCGCACCGCTGTCGGTTTCATTTTCGGCAGAGGGCATACCTACAGTCGACAACAGCAAAAATTCAAGAAATGACGAGATCAACACGGCAATGTCGGCGCTCAGCGATTATTACAGCGTTACTGCGGAGCGTGTTGGGCTTACCTCGCTTTATGCCACGGCGCTGAGAAACGCATATATAGGCGGAACGGGTATTTTATACACATATTGGAACGGTGATATTAAAACCGGGCTTTATGCCGATAAGGAAATGCGTATGCCGATAAAGGGCGATATTTCCTGCGAGGTTTTAAATATTGAAAACGTTTATTTCGGCGACCCTTATATTTCGGATGTTCAGCAGCAGCCGTATATAATTATTGCAAGCTGCCGCGAGACAGAGGCTGTGTTGCGGGAAGCAAGGCGTAACGGCGCGGATATTTCGACTCTCAGAGCGATTGAAGAAGGCGCAGACGACGGAAAGTTGACTGTATTCACAAAGCTTTTTAAGGAATATAAGTCGGGCGGCGGCTATACAATTAAAAGTGTAAAGGTTACCGAAAACGCCACGGTGCGAAAGGTATTTGACACAGGGCTTTCACTTTATCCGCTTGCGGTTTTCTCCTGGGAAAAAAGGGAAGGGCTGATTTACGGAGAAAGCGAGATTACTTACCTTATACCCAACCAGATTGCCATTAACCGTATGATAACGGCAAACGTATGGTCGGCTATGACTACAGGTATGCCGATGATGGTGATAAACGGCGATACCGTGCCGGACGGCATTACCAACGAGCCGGGTCAGATAGTTAAGGTTTACGGTAGCAACGAGGAGGTAAGCGGAGCGGTAAAATACGTTGCACCGCCCGATTTCAGCCGGAATTTTGACCAAAGTCTGCAAACGCTGATTGACAACACCTTAACGCAGAGTGGAGCAAATGAGGTAGCGCTCGGCGACAGCCGCGCCGATAACGCCACTGCGCTTATAACAATGCAAAATGCTGCAATAATGCCCTTGCAGATAGTTAAAAACCGCTTTTACTCCTTTGCGGAGGAAATTTCACGCATTTGGGCGGACTTTTGGATTTCGTGCTACGGAAAGCGCGCCATAAAGCAAAATGTCGGCAAGGGAACAAAATATTTTACATTTGACGCGGACAGACTGCGCGGGCTTATAATAAACGCTAAAATTGAGGTTGGCACGGGCACTGTTTACAGTGAACGCGAATGTGTAAACACCCTGCTTAATTTGTTTGAAAAGGGAATTATTGATAAAAGGCAATTTTTAGAGCGCCTGCCCGACGGCATTGTTCCCGACAGGCAGGGACTTTTGAACACTAAAAAAACGGAAAGCGAGGAAAATAAAAATGAAGGGATTTGATATTTATAAAAGGGCAATGCTGCTGCTTGGCTACAACGATATAATTGATAATTCCTCATTGCAGACGCGTTTTGAAGAGCAGGGCTCTGACCTGATTTCACAAATTGCGGCTGATTTGCGAATTTCGGGAATACCCTCGCTTTCGGTTGATTTAAGCGCAAGCTCAGCGCAGACCGAGGCTCTTATATACGGCACCGCAATGCTTTTATCGTTAGTGGAGGGGGATTCTTCAAAAAGCCGTATATTTACAGAGCTTTACAACTCCAAACGTGCAGCAGCACTGAAAAACACTGCTGAAATTACCGATGTAATGCCGCATACGGAGGTGGACGGACAGTAATGAAATTCAGTTCTTTAAGTGAAAAAAGCGAAAAAATCTACCGCGTCAGAAAGCTTGACGGCGGCATAAATAATTCTGAGTTACCGAACAATATAGCCGATAACGAGCTGACCGAGGCTGAAAATATGGATTTTTGCGACGGAGTTTTGCAAACAAGACCTGGACTTTCGGCTACCGAATATGATATAATAAAAAATGAAACGGAATCGTTATTTGAAGAAGTTTCGTATGCTGTTACCGATGTTTCGGTATTTGCGGGCGGCGAAAATAAGCGTTTGGCGTATGAAAAGGCTTATGACGGCGATTCGCATTATATTTATTATATGTACTTACTGGGTGCCGACGGTTCAAAGCAGGCTGCCGGTGTAATATACTTTAACCGCATAAGTGACGACAGCTTTTTTACCCCGTACAGTCTGCTTTTTTACAGCGGCAAGCCCGTAAACGGCGGCGGCATATTTGCTCTTGTAACGGCGCGTAATCAATATAATTCCTCTGAATACAGCTATAAGGTTTACGAAATTAACAGCGCCTTAAACGCTTGGGATAACACCACAAGCTTTTATGAGCCGGTTATTATGATAAACGGCAGAGGAAACAATTATGAGAGCGCTAAGGCTACAAATGTGGCATATACTGCTCAGCCCAAGTTTTTAGAAGCAAGAAATATTCTTACTACGCGTTTTAAGGCATATTTCACATCTGACGGACATTCGGACACTTTCCGCCTGCCGTACAGCGGGCTTGCAAGCGAATCTGTAATGTGCCGAATATATACAAGCCTTACAGACTACACCGACTGGGTTATATATTCAAATTCTACCAGCGATACGCAAACCTTTTACACCGCAAAAATTACAATGCACGTTGACCGCAGCAAGGGTATAATTTATTTTACCGGAGCTGACGGGAAAAGCTACCCTGTGCCTACAATGAGTATGTACCATGAAAATAACATTTGCGTAAGAGCGGGGAAATTATTTGGGGAAGAAATGAAAGAAATCTGCACACTTACCTGCTGTGCGGCGTATGATTCAAAGCTGGTATTTTCCGGCGGCTCGCAAAGGGGAAGAATTTATTCGGTGCCGTATTCAAATCCGTTATATTTTTCGGAAAAATCAGTTGCGGATATCGGCGGCGGGGAAAATGGTATAACGGCGCTTTTGAACACAAAGGACGGGATTATCGCCTTTAAGAAAAACGAAGCGTATAAGGTTAAAATACGGCATGGCGGCGCACTTAATATGAGCTCGCTGCTTGCAGATGACGACTCGGTATTTTACGAAGGGGACGCAATTTCTCAAACGAAATTAGCCGATATAGGCTGTGCCGGCAGGCGCGCCTGCGCGCTGTGCGGCAGTTATCCGGTTTGGCTTGCCGATGACGGCAAAATATACTCAGTAAACACTTCTTCCGGAAAAATATCAATGATTTCAGCACCGGCAAATAACTTTTTGAGCCGGCTCAGTAATACAGAAAAGCAAAATGCCGCTGCTGTGGGTGAAAACGGGAAATTCCGATTACTTTTCGGCAGTAAAATGCTTACTGTAGATTACACAGCCGGTGAAAATCAGCATAAGTTTTATATATGGAACTTTGATAAAATCAAACCGATTGACATTTTGTTAAACGGTAATGAACGCAAATATGTATGCACAGGCAGCGACGGTAAGGTGTTGTATTATGCAGCCGAAAACGATGTTAATTCAGATACAAATATTAAAAGCTCTTACAGCTCCCAACCGGAAATTGAAAGCATTACATTTACGTCGTCATTCTCAACAAAATGCTTTGATTTTGGGGCTTTATCAGTCAAAAAGCATATAGAAAGCATTGCAATTTCTTCTGCGGCAAGGGGAATTTTGAAAATAAAACTCACCGGAGATACAACAGAGGAAATATCGGTTTGTTTAAGCGAAAATCAATATAATTGCAATTCGCTCAGCATTGTACGCCTGATACCGCATATAGGGGCAGTTAAAATGCTCGGGCTGGCTTTTTCTTCTGAAAGCGGTATGAAAATAGGGGAAATATCATTTAATTACAGAGAGGCATAAATATGAAACGAATTTTTATCTGCTTAATTGCATTTTTACTGCTTGTCGGCTGCACTGTAAGCGCCCCGAAAAATCAAGCGGGCAGGGAAGAACCGACAAAGTATACGGGTGTTTCAAGCGCAGGCATATGGATATCCTACAGTGAAGTAAATGCGATGCTTAAAAGCGAAAACGGGTTTAAGGCGGAATTTGACAAGGCAATACAGAATTGTAAGCAGCTCAATATCGGCAATATTTATCTACATATTCGCTCACATTGCGATTCGCTTTTTAAATCCGATTATTTTCCGCAAAACAAGCTGGCGCGGGGGCTTGATTACGACCCGTTTGAATATGCGGTAAACGCCTGCAAAAACAGCGGAATAAAAATTCACGCATGGATAAATCCATACAGAATTAACGCCGCGTCGGACGATATATCCGCGCTTGATAATGACAGTCCGGCGTACAAATGGCTGAACGACGATAACCCCGATAACGATATAAATGTTGTGCGCTGCGGCGGGATATACTTAAATCCCGCCGAAAGCGAGGTGAGGCAGCTTATAATCGACGGTATAAGAGAATTGCTTTCAAAATATATTATCGACGGCGTGCACTTCGACGATTATTTTTACCCGACCACCGACCCCGAATTTGATAAAACAAGCTATGCGAATTACTGCAAAACCGCCGAAAACCCGATTGCGCTTGACGATTGGCGGCGGGCAAATGTAAACACACTGCTTGCGGGCTGCCGCGCGGCAATTAAGTCGATAGGCGGCGAGAAAGTTGATTTTTCAATAAGCCCCGCGGCGTCAATAGATAAAAATTACACCGATTATTACGCAGATGTCAAATTATGGGTAAAGGATGGAATTATGGACACCATAATCCCGCAGCTGTATTTCGGTTTCGATTACCCAAACAAGGATTATTGCTTTGATAACCTGTTGAAAGAATGGGTGAGTGTAAGTATTACAAATGAAAATGTAAAGCTTGCAATAGGCTTAGCTCCATATAAGCTTGGCACCGATAACGAACCTGATACCGCTGAATGGAAAAACGGAACCGATATTATAGCGCGGCAGATAAAATCATGCACCAATAACGGTGCTGTTGCAGGATATGTATTATTTTCGTATTCGTCGGTTTTTTCAGAAGCTGAACAGACGCAGGAGCAGCTTGAAAAAATTAAAGAAGTAATCGCAAAGTGAATTTTAACCGATATGTTATTTAAATAACTAAAAACAGCGGCATTTAAAGATGCTGCTGTTTTTAATTATATCTGAATTATCGACCCCGAATTATTTAAAAAACGGGATAGGGCAAGCAGTTTGTGGCGGCTTAAAATTACATATCCAATTGCGTGAAAGAAAAGGCGAGCGAATTTATAAAATCATAAAATTCCTGCCACGAAACAACAACAGGACAATCATTAGTATGAAGACCGGAATAACGATTTTCAATGAACATACCAAAGGTACACATAGCATATAAAAAAGCTTTATCAGCACCTTTATTTATAACGCAGTCGAAAACATGCGGAGCAAAAGATTTACAAACATACTCTAAACGATACCAATAATCGGAAACACCGTATTGTTTAAAGATTTCATCCGAAACCTTAGACAAACGACCCGTTTTAATTTCAACCTTTTTGTTATAGAGACGTAAAAGACCTTTTTCGGATTGACGAGTACCGACCTGAACGTTTTTAGTAAAAGCTTTTTCATCCTCATCATAAACGAGAAAAGCAGTACAAAACCCCGATTTACGTTGCAAATTGCAAGTAAAATCTATTTCGGCTTTTTCACGGTCATAGGCACAATCAGCATATTTTTGAATAAGAGGTACAACACCGTTATCCTTATCAAGGAAATCGCAAGCCATATCAATGCGGGTACAATGCGGATTATACTTTGTTAAAAACTCCATAAAAACGCGCATACCGTCAGGGATAAGCGAGTTTAAGTAACGGCAACCGTCACCGGAGACGGAGACCAAAACGCCGTAATTAGTACGATAACCGGGTTCCCAAAGCAAATTGCCATTGCTATCAACGTTATAAGCGAAGACAACGGACGAAAGACCGCAGGCGGGCAGATAATAACCAAGCTTATAAAAACACACTCCACCGTTTTCACGCTCTTTAATATCCTCGCGGGTAATCGGTGCTTTACCGTCAGCCGAGCGGAAAGACGAGCAGAAATCAGCGAAAAAAGCTTCTAAATCGCGAACATCTAATCGACAGTTAAGCCAGTCAACAGAAAATCGGGTGTTTTCCCTAGTATACATAGTTATTACCTACCTTTTCGTTTCTGCTACCATTTTACACCCAAAAAAAGGAAATGTCAAGAAAAAAATCGTAAGAGACCCCACGTAATACCTCCGTGGGGCTACACGAACCGGGAGCAGGGGAGAGAAAACAGAAATTTATGCATTCCGGGAGAAAAAAAAAGAAAACAGAAATTTGTGCAAATTGCTATAATATAGCGCGCTGACCGCACGGGTAGGACGTATTTTTCGCTGCTGGGTGAAAATATATCACTAAAAATTTACAATTGAATAAAATATCAGCACACACAACAGTTAAGCAGGCACCGGGCGAATAAATACTATTGCAAAGCTTTAGCGAAGAAAAAGCAAACAGGGAAAAGAAAAAGCCCCGCGGGAAGCGGAGCCTTTATCATTCTTAATTTTAAATCGCGGTTAAGCGCAGCAAACATACAGTGCCACGCAAAGTCTTCGGGAACCGGAAGTTCAAATAATGAGCTGCCATCGGGCAAAAGCAAATAACACATCACCATTTAACCCACTCTTTCTGTTTGGTAGGACAGAGAGACATATCGAGAGTATCAAAGCTATTCCAAACCGAGCGAGTATAAACAAAGCGGGGAAGGCCGGCAAACTCAAAACCGTCTATCATCTGCTTATCGTCTTTCTTGATGAAAAGAACCTTTTTAATTCTTCGGTAGCTGACAATACCGGGAATACCTATTTTTCTTAGGTGGAATAAACCGCCCGAACCTGCACGGTCACGAATACGTTTATCTATGTCATAACCTTGCGAGAAGACGTCTACTCTATTATTCATATGTCTATGCAATGCAAAATACATAGGTTTATCCGATTGAGCAAAACTTTTAAAGTTACGGTTATCGAAGTCAATAGAACCTTCATCATATACAACGTGGCAGCCGTCACCGTCAAAACTCATATCATACTTACCTAAGTCTTCCGGGTCCAGCTTGTAAGCTCCATTAATTTCAACGTTAGAAAGAACATTATAACCCAGCTCAATAGATTGTTTAGTTAAGTATGCAGCCATAGAAGTTTTGCCGGAACCGGGAACACCGAACCAAATACGAATAGTAGGTTTAAAATCTGTTATAATTCTGTGGTCAAAAAACATAGTTATTATAAGCCACCAGAAAGCACACAGGATAAGTTTTAAAAAGAAATTAAGGTTAAAACATAGGAAAACAATCAGGGGGGCATATTTAAGCGCATAGAGCTTGATATGTGAAAGCCTTTGAGCCTTAACACGATTAGAATTTAAATGCAACTTAATACTATCAATAATTTTTACTTGTTTATCTTTCATAATAATACCTCACATTCGTGACACCCGACATAATTTGTCGGGTGTCCCTCATTTAACTAAAGCGCGAAGAAACTTAAAAGCGCTTGCAATAGTAACACATAAGATTATAGCACATACAGCATACTCAATCATAGCGCCATAATCCCAAGTATAACTGCCATTATATCCTGAAAGTTGTTTATAAAATTCAGGAGTTCCGAGAATTTCTCTTATTTGCTCTAACAGACTTGACATAAGCAATCACCTTTCTAGAAATTATTTCCGCTAAAACATAGAAAAGAAAAGATAAAAAACCGATAAACATCCATTGTAAAAAAGACATACTATTCACCCCTTACAAGCAAAGCAAAAGTTAAAACTATAAAAATAAGCAATAAAATAACATTTTGAAAATTCATACTTTACACCCTCATTAAACGAAACAGTAAACCGAAAGAGAACATAAGAAGAGCAACAGCAGTAACAATACTTTGACTAGATATAAACCACTGAAGACAATGCAAAACACTCATCAACCACGTGCCCCTTTCCAAAAGAATGAAATAATCATACTCATACAGATAAAACCGATAATAATTTGAGTTAGAGTAACAGTAATTCCGTAAAATTCAAAGCTAACCGCCGAAAGAGCATTATAAAAGCCCTGAAGCTGTGAAAAGAAAAATTGAAATACACTAGTCATTAACTATTCCCCCAACCTAAAACTAATTTAACAATACCAATAGCCAAAACAGCGGTAAGACTTGCACCAATTACCGGAGGAACAAAACCAATTAATACTTCCATAAAGGACGGCAAATTACCAATCAAAAGAACAGCGTTTAAAAGAGAAGTTACAACATTAGTAATAAACATTCCTATCTGGTCAAAAAACTCTTGAACAGCCTTGAAAAAATTCATTACTTACCACCCCTATGAATGACTTTAGATATGACATAAGCAGAAACACCCAAAAGAAAAGCACCGATACCAAGAGCCAAAGAAAAATTAAGAAGACCTGCAGACGGCGAAAAGCGAAGACATAAATCATTAAAAAGAGCAGTAACAGATAAAAGACCCTTTGAAATATCACCGACAACAGAAAAATTTTTAAAAATATTGATTGTTGTAGAGCGAGCTTCGGCAGTATCATCGGAAATTTTCTTTTCAGAAGTGTCTAAATCAGATTGAGCTTGTTTTTGTTCGGTAGTCGCGCCTGAATATTGCTCTTTTTCAGCTGATGACTTATTGCTTTCAATAGCAGAAACAATTTTATCGGTATTTTGATTATTACTTTCAATAATAAGTGAAGTGCCATCTACAAATTGAACAGAAGAAAGAGAAACCATATAACCAAGAGTAGAAATATTAGAAGAATTTTTAACATAAGTCGAAAGCTTAAAAGAGTCACAATTATAAACAACTACTTCATAAGCTTTAGCCCAATCCTGCCAACCAGAATACCAAACAGAAAAATCAGTATTAGAACCCATATTTTGAACAGTAGCATTATCAGTATCAAAAACAAAACCAGAACCAAGCTTTATAAAAAAAGAAGCGCGAGCAACTTTTTTAGAAAAAGAAATAGACTGGCGAACAACATAAGAATTAGGAGCAAACATCTTTGAACCATTAACATCATAAAGAGAATTAAGAGCAGCACACGAAGAATAAGAATAATAAGGTGTAGGAAAAGTATTACCCTGAGTAGTGCCGGACATAACCTCAGAAATATAAGGAGCAAAAGAAGAAGTATAACCCCAATAAGTAGCAGGCTGTTTACGCTCAATAAGCGGAACACCATAATTCAAAATACCATAATCAATAGAAGATAATTTAACATCTGGTTGACTATCATAAGCAAATACAGAAAACGAAGAAACCAAAATACAACCTATAGCCGAGAAAGACATTAAAAAGCGTAAAAAACGCTGATAATTACGAATAAAGAAAAATTTAATTCTTTTCATAAAATCACCCCTAAGTACGAATGAAACGTCTAAGCAAAAGAACAGAAAAACCACATATAGGCATAGCAAGACAGAGAATAGTAAGTGCAGGACTGGCAACAATAATAGCAAGGCAAGAAGAAAGAAAAGAAACAGCGCAAGAGAAGAAAGAACCAATAACATCTAAAAACGCGAAAATATTAGAACCTGCAAATTCCTGTGCAGAGCCGTAAACAGAATTTTTAAAAGTAAAAGAAGATTTAAGAAAACGAAGAGGAGCAGAAGAAGCAGAAACAGGCGGAGAATATTTGAAAGAAATTTCAATATATTCCGCTGTTTTAGTTAAAGGAATAGAAACATCTAACATACTATGTTCAACAAAACGATATTTCCAAGAAAGAGGAACGACAGAACCGTCGGAACAATGCAAAGAAAAAGAAATATCATCAAAATCTGAAATAGAAGAAAGACCAACAAAGCCAACAGTAGCCATAAAAATAAAATCACTTTGAAAATAACTATCAGAGGGAACAGAAAAAGAAAACGGAACACGCTGAACAAGTGAAGTAATAACAGGATAAGGCTCAGGCAAATTTGTATAAGAAAGAAACCCACTACCTTCAGGACGAACACCAAAAATAGCGCCATTCGGTACTTCAGTAGTAAAAACAAGCGTTTCACCATTAAAAGTATCGACAGATAAATAAGTAGGAGCACCGACCTTAGGAGTAAAAGAAGTAACTGCACCAACAGCAAACGAAGAAACCAAAATACAATCAATAGCCGAGAAAGATATTAAAAAGCGAATAAACCGCTGATAATTCCTAATAAAGAAAGATTTAATTTTATTCATAAAATCACACCCAAAAAATAATACCCCCCTCCACTAAGGAGGAGGGCAAAAAGGTTAGTTTACACGGATGAGGCGACCGAGCAAACCAACAGCAAAACCGCAGATAGGCATTGCAAGACACAGAACCGTCAAAGCGGGATTACCTGTAATCGTTGTAAGGCACGTACTAAGCCAAGATATGGCTTGTGTAAAAAATGTGCCTATATCAGTAAGAAATGCTGCCATAGTCATTGTACCCCCTTAATTCACACGAATAAGCCGACCAAGTAAGCCGACAGCAAAACCGCAGATAGGCATTGCAAGACACAAAACAGTTAAAGCGGGATTACCTGTAATAGTGTCAAGACAAGTGCCAAGCCAACCGATACACTTTGTAAAAAAAGTGCCGATATTAGAAAGAAAACTTTCCATAGCCGTAGGTGTAGCTGCAACGTCAGCAGTCAAAGCCATTAAATTCATAGAATTTTTCTCCTTTCCTAAAAATTATCGCAGGTCAATAATATGACCGAAGCGGTCATAAACAGGGGAGACAGTATCGCCGATTTCCGGGATAGACTCCAAAAGAGAAGTTTTTACTTTTAATATTGTTGCTATTTCACCAACTTCACCTTTTTTATCATCAGCCGGGGAAGTACAAGAAAAAACCATATTATCAAAGTTTATTCCGTTAAATGTACCCGTTTTACGCTGATAGCCTATTACCGTGTAAGTCTCCATTAAAACACCTCCAATCCTAATAAATTAGAAACAAAAAGTATATATAAACGCCGGAGGGCGGTTATACCTAAATACCTTTAATAATAACATCACCAGAAGAAAGAACATCAGAAACAACAGGAAGAATATCGGAAGAATTACCAAAATAAAAATCAACCGACTTAACATCCTCAACAGGAATACAAAGCCTAACATTACTCAAAACCGCAAATTCGTCACGGTGTTTATATACTTCATCAATTGTAACATCAAGTTCAAGAGAAATAAGAGAAATATATTTAACATATTCCCATAAAGTCAAAACTTCGCGTTCACCTTTAGTAACCATATCAATCAACCTCAACTTTTGCAGCAATAGATTTAGAAAAAGACGAAATTTCAGTAATGAGCTTTTCAAAAACAATTTTCTTAGACTTAGGAAACGGCATTTTCTTAAACATTGAGTAAAGCTCGGCAGAACCATTAACTATATCGAAAACCTTATCAACTTCATCATCTACTAAAACTAACTTTTTCATATCAGCACACCTCCGCAATAATTTTAACTGTCTCTAAAATTTCACCGTTAGGCAAAGTGATAAAATCTTTAACCTTTTCACTGGGGAAACCCTGAACTAAACATCTATTATAATCCTCAATCCAAGGAGCATAACGGTTTAATTCGTTTAACCGAGTATGCCCGGTATCTAAAACCATATCGGCAAAATCAGGTAAAGCGTTTAGGACATCAAAGACTTTTTGAACTAAAGTAGAATTACGTTTACACCAATCCATTGTAGCAGCAACAGAAGAACGGACATAGGGCATAGACACCACAGAAGAAAATTCCCCCAATTGCGTGAAAGAAAAGTTTCACGCAATTGGGGGGAGTGATACATAAAAAAATATTCGATTATCGGTGCGTTTACGGTTATCAGCCGTATTTGCGGGTATCGGTTTATAAGTATAAGTTATTAAATGTTTTGTTATCCGATTTACTGTACGAATTGCTTATATAAATCTATCTGTCCGTGGATTGCGGGCCAGCGCGAGGAATTTTTCAGAGTTACAACTATGTACTCGTTATTTGTGGTATTGTTTTTGCCGAACGACGCAATACAAAAGCCGGATTCGTTTACAAAGCCTGTTTTTCCGCCCACGATAGTTGCGGTTTCAGGCTCGGTGCCGTACATATAATTAAACAGCGTGGCACTCATTGGAACGCCGTCAGGGTGTTTATTTGTGGGATTGCTGCGGTACTGGTATGTAGATAGAATTTTACGGCAGAGCGGATTCTGAATTGCGGTTTCCAATATTACAGCCATATCGTAAGCCGATGTATAGTGGTTCTTATCAAACAGCCCCGTAACGTTTGTAAAATGGGTGTTTTTAAGACCTAATTCCTCAACCTTTTTATTCATCAGCTCGACAAACTGGGCTTCGCCGCCGGATATTTTGGTTGCAAGACCCACGGCGGCGTCGGCGCCGGACGGCAAAATTGTGCCGTACAGCAGATCGATCATTTTAATGACCTCGCCGTTCAGAAAGCCCGCAACCGTAGCCTCGGCTACAAATAACGGGTCGGTAATATCGGTTGTCATGGTGAAAGTGTCGTCATAGCTTTTAATATTTTCCTGCGCGACCAAGAGCGTCATAACCTTTGTGGTTGACGCCGGATAAAAATGCTCGTTGGCGTTGCGCGCCGCCACTACCTTATGCGTTTCAAGATTGACAATAATTGCCGCGCCCGCATCATTAGTAGTCGGAATTTCGGCGGTCCCTTCGCCAAATTCGTATGTTATAAGCGGTTCTTTTGGTTCTTCGGTCACGGCTGATGCGGCAGTATCGGATAAAGTGCTGTTTTGGGCGATTTTTGCCGATTTTATACGGCTTGTCCTGCGTGTGACAACCGAAACCGTCACGCCTATAATTGCTATAACGGCAATTATCGCTATAATCGCGCCGGGACGGATTTTTATTACCCTGTAAAATGGGTTTTTATGCGCTTTTTTATGAGTCGGTTTATATGCGGAAGTGTGTTTTTCTTCGGAAATATTCTCATGAGAGGCGTTACCGGACAGCTTTTTTTCAAGTTCTTTCATATATTCGCTGTAATCGCTTTGAGCCATTTAATAACAACCTCTCCGAAAAATTTAATAAATTAAAAGCCTCTGCCGGCACCGCCGCCGCCGAATGAGCCGCCGCCACCGGAAAATCCTCCGCCCGAGAAACCGCCGCCGCTGTGACCGCCGAACGAACCGCCCGAAAAGCCGCCGCCGAAACCGCCGAATCCGCCGGGTCCGCCAAACCAGAAAAATCTGCGGCGGTGACCGAATATAAGTAAATACAGCAAAACAACCGCAATAAGCGTGGCCCAAGAAACGGCTACCTTTGTGGAATAGCCGTCTTCTTCCGAATCGTCAATCGGCGTGTAGCCTTCCTCGGGTTCTTCGCCGTACTCAATATAAATCTCGTTTATTACGGCTTTGGTGATTTGCAAAATACCCTCGGAAAAATTATCGGCTTTTAAATATTCAAGCCCGTAGGTTTCGATTATTCGGTCTGCCTTAATATCGGGCAGCGCACCCTCAAGCCCGTAGCCCACGGCAATATAAATCTGCCTTTCTTCAAGGGCGAAAAGAATTACAACGCCGTTATTCTTTTTCTTATCCCCTACTCCCCACTGTCTGCCGAGCCCTAAGGCATACTCGGCAGGCTCTTCCCCGCCGAGATTTTTTACGGCTGCTACGACTGTCTGAGCGCCTGTTTTTTCATACAGCGCCGCCGCGCGGGAATAAATTTCATCCTCGGCGGATGAGTCTATAACGTCGGCGTAATCGTTTATGAAAAAACGGTCGGTAGGCTCGGGGTATTTCTTTGCCGCCGCTGCGCCGCCGCTTGCAAGTAACAGCAAAACAGCGGCGACGGCAACACTTAAAATTCTTTTCATAAGCTTAATCAAAGCTTACCTGCGGCACGCTTTCGCTGCCTGCCTGCGCTTCAAAATATTCCACCTTTTCAAAGCCGAACATACCCGCGATAATGTTTTTCGGGAAGCGCCTTACGCTCGAATTATAGGACTTTGCGGCGTCGTTATAATCCTTGCGGGCAACGGCAATACGGTTTTCCGAGCCTTCAAGCTCAACCTGCAGCGCCTTATAATTCTCGTTTGCTTTAAGGTCGGGGTAAGCCTCGGTTACGGCGTTTACCCAAACTGAAATTGCGCTGTCAAGCTGCTCGGATGCTTTTGTCTGCTCGCCTGCGGTTTTAGCGCCCGCAACGGCGTTTCTCGCCTCGGTTACGGCAGTGTAGGTCTTCTGCTCGTAATCGGAGTAGCCTTTTACGGTATTTACAAAGTTCGGAATAAGGTCGGCTCTGCGCTGGAGTTGAACGGAAATTACGGAATGTTTGTTTTCAACCTCTTCCTGCTGATTAACAAGCCCGTTGTAGCTGCCCGCAATCATACCGATTATAAT
>OHBM01000268.1_pt1 | contig 42183 bp, 35 predicted proteins | sample 1577251 | NCBI WGS metagenome assembly OHBM01 (sample SAMEA3541557, study PRJEB24748) | human gut metagenome | biome: human gut; feature: human-associated habitat; material: faeces | place: China | collected 2012 | reverse complement strand
TTAAGGAATGGACACCGATTGCAACTAGCGCAAGTCCATACACTGGTATATTTGAAGGGCAAAACCACACAATCAGTGGATTGTATTTTAAGAAAGAGAATACATTTGAGGTAGGCTTCTTTGGTTATAACAGAGGTAAGATTTCAAATGTAGGAATTTTGGATTCTTATTTCTGTGGTTTTAGTCAGGTTGGAGGCGTGTGTGGATATAATAGTTCAACAATTACCAATTGTTATAATAAAGGCGTAGTTGATGGAACAGCAGATGGTGCCAGTTCTTTTGGAGGTGTGTGTGGATGCAATTTAGGAATCCTTACAAACTGCTATAACACAGGGATTGTCAAAGGTCAATTATTTGTAGGAGGAGTGAGCGGAAGTAATAACAAAACGATTACAAACTGCTATAACACAGGGATTGTTAGTGGTCAATCATATGTAGGAGGAATTGACGGAGATAATAGCGGAACAATTACAAACTGTAATAACGAAGGCAAAGTCAGTGGAACAGAAGATTATGTAGGAGGAGTGAGCGGAAGTAATAACAAAACAATTACAAACTGCTATAACACAGGGATTGTCAGTGGTCAAGCATATGTAGGAGGCGTGAACGGATATAATGGAAATGGGACCATCATAAACTGTAATGCCACAGGCGAGGTCAATGGAACAGACTCATATGTTGGTGGTGTGATTGGAATGAATTTAAGTAAAGGAACCATCACAAACTGTTATTATGACAGTACCGTTTATACAGGAGCTGCGATAGGCAATGATATGGGAACAACTACAAAAGCCGAAGGTAAAACGACAGAGCAGTATAAGACCGGCGAGGTTGCGTATCTCTTACAGGAATCACAAACAGATACAGAAATAATCTGGGGACAGACCATCGGAACAGACACTTATCCGACCTTAGGTGGAGCTAAAGTTTACAAGAATGCTATTTATGAAGGATGTGAGGGCAAACCGGGAGAGCCAGTATCCTATGAATATTCCAATACAGAGAAGAATACCTATGGTGACCATCCGGATGCGGATAACGATGGAAGATGTGATAATTGTTCTGCAATCATAGACGGCATCGGCGCCAAGCTCGCCGGTTATTCCTTAAGTCTTACCGGTAATATCGGCGTCAACTTCTACATGGAGTTGTCGAATAAGATTATCGCAGATAAGGATGCGTATATGCAGTTTACCCTTCCAAATGGAACTATTACGAAAGTACTGGTTTCCGAGGCACAGACGAATACCACGATCAATGCAGAGAAAACATATTACAGATTTCCATGCGAGGTAGCATCCTATGAGATGACACAGGATATCAAGGCACAGATGTTTGATGGAAATGGAAAGTGCGGCAAAGAATATACCTATACCGTCAGAGACTATGCACAATATTTAATTGATCATGTTGATTTGTATCAGGATGCCTATCCCTTTGCTGTGGCTATGCTGAATTATGGTGCCTGCTCACAGAAGTATTTTAATAAGGCGGTGGATGAGCTGGCAAATAAGTATTTAACTCTTGATGAGCAGGAAATACCGGATCGATTTGAGGATTATATTGATCATTTTGTTGCGAAAAAAGCTGAAAATGAAGTGCTTGGACAATTTGCCGGACTTAGTATGGTGTTAAAGTCGGAAACCACATTGAATATTTTCTATGAACCGAAGGAAGGCGTGGATGTGTCAAAGCTGACATTTTCAGTAGACGGAAAAGAAATCACACCGGTGAAACGAGGTCAGTATTATATCCTGTCGCTGAAAAATATCAAGGCAAATGAGTTAGGAAATTCAAAAACATTCACCGTAACCGATGGCACGAACACGTTGAGCGGTGATTATTGTGCGATGATGTACTGCTATCAGGTATTACAGGCTAAGGAAGGAACTTATGCGGATGATCTGGTGACACTGGTGAAAGCATTTAGTGATTATGCTTATGTCGCAAAGTCTGTATGCCGATCCAATTAGCAAGAGAATGATCAAGGTAACCGGATAGTAAGAGTACATGAACACAGAATTCATACGAAAATGAAAGGAGTATCAGATTATGAAAGAGAGATACGAAACACCGGAGATGGAGATTGTAGAGTTTGAAGCAGAGGATATTATTACAACAAGTGGTGAGACACCTTTTGTGCCGTTTTCAGAAACGTAAAGAAGCATCGTTTATAGTGTCAGGTACAAATGATAAGTTCTGGATAAAATAAGAATTGTAAATGCTTTGCAGTAATGGTATATTTATTGCAAAGCATATTTTCTTTTATCAAGTCTGTTGGATTGTCAGACCAGAAGCTGTTTTCATGGCAGCACATAGCAATCCAATGTCTGGATCATATCTTAATTTCAAGAAATTCATGCTTGATTCCACGAAAATTAATAAAGCAGGGGTTTCAGGTAAATGAGATAGTAGAGCCATTGGATAAACCGCTCACTTTTATATTGGGCTAGGACATACGATAATTTAAAGAGCGGTCAGGATTACAGTATGCTGCTTCCGGCGTATCATATCGGGATTTTAGATTTTACTTTATTTGAAAATCATCCAAAGTTTATGGCGCAGTATCAGATCCTGGATGTGGAAGATGGATATTTATATTCTGACAAGCTTTGTATCAAGGTTCTTGACCTGACGCAGCTTGAGAAAGCGAAGCAGAAACCTGAAACCAATAAAAAGCTCCTGAAATGGGCAAGTATATTCAAAGCAGAGACTTTGGAAGAACTGGAGCAACTGGCAAGCGGAGAGGAGGTATTCGAAAACATGGTTGTAACAATGAAAAAATTAAGCGAAGATGAAAAGATCCGTATGCAATGTGAGGCAAGAGAAGATTACGAAAGAAGCCTGCTAACCGAATACAACGCCGGAAAGAGTGAAGGAATAGCGTCTGAGCGTCGTAATACAGAGAAAGAGCGTCAAAGAGCAGAGAAAGAAAGCCAAAGAGCAGAGAAAGAAAGCCAAAGAGCAGAGAAGGAGAGCCAAAGAGCAGATGCCCTTGCTGCAGAGGTGGAACGGCTGAGGGCGCTTTTGAAATAATATCCAATGTCATTTCCTGCATTGGATGTTTAAAATGCCCGCTGCGTTTTCTGATCTATTATTTATCAATCCGATGGACACACCGAAGATTGCACAGAATGCGTCAGAATATGATGAGGCAGCCTATGAGGAAGATCTGGAAGCAGCGATTGTATAGGCGTCAGGTACAAATGATGACCGCGTGTGCTTATTACGCGGGAGGCTTTATCTGGGGGGCGAAAAATAACAAGGATTATACGCCGGAGCTTCTGCGCGTCAAGGAAATGATTCTGAATTATGTGAAAGTCAATGCATGGAAAAAGGAGATCCACAGCATCTGTGAGCAGGTGTTGTGGATTTTATGATGCCATCTCTTCAGAATTATAGAAAAAAGAAGCATAGGAATGGAAAAAAGTGAAAAAATAGTTGATATAGAGACTAAATTTTCAATAACTGTTGACGTTCTGCATAAATAAGAACTATAATTTATTGAAAATATAATCGATATGGAGACTAAATTTTCATTAAGGAGTGCGCAATGGAGAGAAATTTGTATTTGAATAAGCTGATCAGAAAGAAAAATAATGGTCTGATCAAGGTGATCACCGGAATTCGGAGAAGTGGTAAGACATATTTATTATTTGAGCTATTTTATGATTATCTAATAAAATCGGGAGTTGATAAAAATCATATTATAAAAATTGCTTTAGATGATAGAATAAACAAAAAATATCGAGATCCGGATATCCTATGCGAATATGTTCATGATGTAGTCAAAGATGATCAGATATATTATGTATTGCTTGATGAAGTACAGATGGTATCGGAATTTGAAGATGTATTAAACAGTTTTTTGCATATGAAAAATGTAGATACTTATGTGACCGGTAGTAATGCAAAATTTTTATCTAAGGATATTATTACGGAATTTCGAGGAAGGGGAGATCAAGTACATTTGTTTCCTTTGTCTTTTGCAGAATATATGTCAGGAAAAGGTATTGATAGACAGCAGGCATGGCAGGAATATACAATGTATGGTGGTTTACCTAAAATGCTTGAAATTGAAAATGAAGAAGACAAAGCAGTATATCTGAGAGATATTTTTAAAGAAACTTATATTAAGGATATATTAGAGCGTAATGATATCAGAAATCCGGTTGAAATGGAGGAATTGCTGGATTATTTAGCTTCAGCTATTGGTGGTTTGACAAATCCCAAGAAACTGGCAGATACTTTTAAATCAGAAAAGAATGTGTCTGTGCATCCGGATACGATTAAGACATATTTGGATTATTTTGAGGACTCATTTCTGATCAACAGAGCAAACCGTTATGATGTAAAGGGCAGGAAATATATAAGTACTCCTATGAAATTTTATTTTACGGATTGTGGACTGAGAAATGTCAGGATCAATTTCAGACAATATGAAGAAACTCATATTATGGAAAATATCATCTATAATGAACTCCTGATAAGAGGATATCATGTTGATGTGGGTATGATCGAATATAACTGCTATACTGAGAACAGAAAAAGAGTACAAAAACAGTTAGAGGTAGATTTTGTATGTAATCAGGGGTCTAAGAGAATCTATATCCAATCTGCACTGGCTTTGCCTACAAGAGAAAAAGAAGAACAGGAACAATTGCCGCTTCAAAATATCGGTGATTCTTTTAAAAAGATAATTATTGTGAAAGATGGTCCTACACATTACAACGAATCGGGAATTTTGATATTGAACCTATTTGATTTTTTGTTGAAAGAAAATAGTTTGGAATGTTAAGTTTATAGTGTCAGGTACAAATGCAAAATGTTTTGATTCTGTATCAGAGTGTGTCGGTTGTCTTCAAAATGTGGACAACTGGCACACTTCAGGAATATAATAGGAACAGAAGGAAAGTTGAGGACATGATAACAAAACATCAATTGATCAGGAGGTTATGTATGTTGATGGATGAGAGAGTCAGGGTGTTTTTATGAAAAGGAAAATTTATATTATAGCAGCCGTAGCTATTGTGCTGATGATTGTTGTAGCAGCTGCGGCTTGTGTGAATAAAGGGAAACAGAAGGAGAATCCGGTCAGCAGCATATCTGAGGAGAAGGAAACCGTAACAGATCAGAAGCAGGCAGAGGCGGATGATACGGAAGCGGAGGTGGAAGACGATAAGAAAACTGAGAATGAACCGGTGGCGGAAGATGCTAAGGAAACTGCGAACGAACCGGCGGACGAGACAGAGGAAACTGCGAACGAACCGTCAGTGGGTGTAGAAAAGAATACTGCCATCAAACCGACAGATAGTGTGACAAAAGAAAATGCAGCAGAGCAGACATCCCGGACAACAGATAAAACGGTAAATATCAAAAACAATAAGAAACAGAATACAGACGGAACTACAGAAAAGCGGGCAAAAATAAAGAAGGAAGAGCCGGATCAGCTGCCAATAGTAGATATTACAGAGGATGAAAACGCATCTGAAAGCACAAAACAACCGGAGAAACATCAGGCAGAAGATACGAAGCAGAACGAAGAAAAACAACCGGAAGGTACCAGACAGACCGAAGAAAAACAACAGGAAGATACCAGGCAGGATGAGGCGCAGCAACCGGCCGGTGACACGCAGAAAGAAAATGAAAAGACGTCAGCTACGATAGAGCTTCCTTTTGTACCTGCAGAGGGCACAGAATGATAGAAGCCGGAGCGTTTACCATACAACTGGCAGGAAAAAGAATCCATATCCGGCCGTTGTATGATATGGTGAGAGAAAGCAGTCTGAGCGGGAAGCGGTAGAGACCGCATATAACGGAATGAAAGGTTGGGTGTCAGATCGTAGAAACGATACAGAGATCATGACAAGGAGGGCATCGGTGAAAGAAAAAGGCGCACTTTCGTGGCTGAATAAATCGACAAAGAAATATCATTCTTATATCGGATTTCTGACAGCACTGGAAGTCATTGTGAGTATGATCGGCATCTGTTATGCCCTTGTGATGAAACAGATGGTTGACCGGGCTGTGGCAAAAGACAGATATGGCTTTACGATGGGGATGGCTGGCTTTGCACTTCTGATAGCAGGACAGCTTTTGATCCGGGTCATAACAAGACAGCTTTCAGAGTTTACCAGAAGCAGCATGGAGAATAAGCTGAAGAAGGATCTGTTTTCTTCTCTTTTGAAAAAGGACTATGGAAGGATCAGCGCAACACATTCTGAGGGATGGATGAACCGCCTGACCTCTGATACGGTCATCTGTGCAAATGGCATGACAGATTTATTGCCGGGATTTCTGGGAATGCTGCTCAGACTGGTTGGTTCCCTTGTGTTGATCTTTTGGCTGCAGCCCGGTCTGGCATATATTATGATTCCTTGTGGAGTTGTCTTTTTGTTCATTTCTGCCGCTTTGCGAAAACCGCTCAAGAAATTTCATAAGGATGTGCAGGAAAAAGACGGACAGGTAAGAGTGTATCTGCAGGAGAGGATCAGCAGCCAGCTTATAGTCCGTTCTTTTGGTGTGGAAGACATTGCTATGGAAAAAGCGGATGATGTAATGGAACTGCATAAGGTCTCCCGTATGAAGAAAGCATGGATCTCCAATATCTGCAACAGCGGTTTCAGCCTTGCGATCAATGGCATGTATCTTCTGGGGATTGGCTACTGCGGATATGGCATTATCAATGGAAGTGTGTCTTTTGGTACACTGACTGCCATGATCCAGCTTGTCGGACAACTACAGTCACCGCTTTCCGGTCTCGGAGGCTATGTGCCAAGGGTTTATGCCATGATTGCCAGTGCAGAGCGGCTTACGGAAGCAGAACAGATTAAAACAGCGGATGTACATAATCTGCGAAGTGAGGACGAGGCGAGGGTGCTTTATAAGGAGCAGATCAAAGAGATTGCTTTTGAACATGTTTCTTTTCATTATCCGGAGCGGATAAACAGCAGCGCCGGAAATGATGCGCTGCAGAAGGAAAATGTACTGCCGGATATGTCTTTTGTGATAAAAAAAGGAGATTATGTGGCAATTACCGGAAATTCCGGTTGCGGAAAGTCCACGATGCTAAAGCTGCTGATAGGTATTTATGTGCCACAGGCAGGATCTGTAGAGGCTTGTCTGTGCAATGGAACAAGTATTGCCATAGAAGAACTGCGTCGTCTGTTTGCCTATGTTCCGCAGGGTAATTTCCTGATGAGCGGCAGTATCCGGGATGTGATCACTTTTGGGAAAATACAGGGGAGAAACAGTCGGAATGCTGCATGCGGAAACAGAAATTACGATTGCACAGATCCGGATCATCAAGATAAAAATTGCAGGAATATGGAGGAAAAACTGCGTCTTGCACTTCGTCTTGCCTGTGCTGATTTTGTGTATGAACTGCCACAGAAGCTGGATACTGTGCTGGGTGAAAAAGGAGCGGGGCTTTCCGAGGGACAGATGCAGCGGATAGCCATTGCCAGAGCCTTATATGCTGACCGCCCGGTGCTGATCTTAGATGAAGCGACAAGTGCGCTGGATCAGCAGACAGAAGAAAAACTGCTCAGTAATCTGAAATCATTAACCGACAAAACCGTATTGATCGTGACGCACAGAGCAAAGGCACTTTCTATCTGTAATAAGAGACTTGTATTTGCAGATGGCTTTGTGAGAGAAAAAACTGGAGAATAAAACCATATGAAGAGAAAACAAACAGACACAGATCTGATACATGCATGTATGTATGATATGCTCTGCCTGCTTGGCTGCGGCGTGAACGGAACAATACCGCCAAAGGCACTGCTTGAGAAATACCGGACAGAAAACAGGACATGTGGTGAAGAGCCGGAGGCAGCACAGGAGAGGCAGTTGTATTTATACAGGGTAAGTCAGGCACATTTTGTCGATGCGCTTACCGGAACTGTTTTAAAGCAGGCGGGTGTTTCCCTGTTTCCTGACTGGGCGCAAAGCATAGCCAAAGCCGTGCGAAAAGAAATATTGTTCGATGCAGAGCGTACAAAACTGTTTTCCTTTATGGAGCAGAACGGTATCTGGTATCTGCCGCTCAAGGGAATTATTTTAAAAGAGTACTATCCGGCTGTCGGTATGCGCCAGATGTCCGATAATGATATATTGTTTGATGAAGCATATGCGGAGGAGATCAGGCAGTTTATGACGGGGCAGGGCTATGAAGTCATCTCGTTTGGTAAAATTCATCATGATGCATATGAAAAAAAGCCTGTTTACAATTTTGAAATGCACCGCAGACTATATCCTTCCGCGCATAATATACATCTGGAAATGTATTATGAGAATATAAAAGAAAGACTGATGCCACAGGGAAAGGGCTGCTTCGGGCAGCAAATGAGTGATGAAGATTTTTATATCTTCATGGTCTGTCATGCCTATAAACATTATAAAGGGTATGGAACAGGCATCCGCACGCTCCTCGACTTTTATGTATATTTACAGGCAAAAACAGAACTGGATTTTTCTTATATAGAAACGGAATGCAGAAAGCTGGAAATAGAAGCCTTTGAAAAGGACAGCAGAGTACTATGCAAAAAAGTATTCGGGGAAAATGCTGTGAATACAATTGGTAGTCTGGGTGATGAAGAGCGGAATATGTTGTCTTATTATCTTGGCTCCGGTGTGTATGGCTCCCGTCAGCAGATGGTAAAGAACAGGCTGACGGCGTATAAAAAAGAAGGCAGGCATTTTGCGCGGCTGTACTATAGCTGGCACCGCCTGTTTCCGGGCATGGAGGTCTACCGGCACTATCCGTTTTCCGGGCACAAGATCACGTTGCCGCTTTGCTGGCTTTACCGTATTTTTGATATGCTTTCAGATACCGGCCGCAGAAAAGGGGTTATGAGAGAAGTGGAAGCGGTTCGCAGGGAAATTCCTTGACTTTTCGCACTGTAAAGTTTACTATTTAGAATAGCCTGTATCCGCAAAGCGGCGGGTATATAAAATTATACAAGCAAAGAGGGTAAAGAGATGGCAATTCCATACAATCACAGAGAAATTGAAGAAAAATGGCGTAAGGAATGGGAAGCTCATCCGGTCAATGTTAATGATGGCAAAAAGCCGAAATATTATTGCCTTGATATGTTTCCGTATCCTTCCGGAAACGGACTACACGTAGGACACTGGAGAGGATATGTTATTTCCGATGTCTGGAGCCGTTATAAAATGTTAAACGGCGGTCATTACATCATTCATCCGATGGGATGGGATGCATTTGGTCTGCCTGCTGAAAACTATGCGATCAAGATGGGTGTACATCCTGCAAAATCAACTGCACAGAATGTAGCTAACATCAAGAGACAGATCAACCAGATCGCAGCATTATATGACTGGGATATGGAAGTAAATACAACAGATCCGAAGTTCTACAAATGGACACAGTGGATCTTTGTACAGATGTTTAAAAACGGACTGGCTTATGAAAAGGAAATGCCGATCAACTGGTGCCCTTCCTGTAAGACAGGTCTGGCAAACGAAGAAGTTGTCAACGGTAAATGTGAGCGTTGCGGCGCTGATGTAACCAAGAAGAACCTGAAGCAGTGGATGCTCCGCATTACAAAATATGCAGATCGTCTTCTGGAGGATCTGGACAAGCTTGACTGGCCTGAAAAGGTAAAGAAGATGCAGACAGAATGGATCGGCCGTTCTTATGGTGCAGAGGTTGACTTCAAGGTAGACGGCAGAGATGATGTGATCACTGTTTATACAACAAGACCTGACACACTGCACGGTGCAACCTTCATGGTACTTTCACCGGAGCATGCACTGGCACAGAGCCTTGCAACACCTGAAAATGCAGATGCTGTTGCAAAATATATTGCAGAAGCTGCCAACAAGTCTAACGTAGACCGTATGCAGAGCAAGGAAAAGACCGGTGTATTCACAGGCTCTTATGCAGTCAATCCTTTAAATGGAGCACTTGTTCCGATCTGGCTGTCTGACTATGTACTTGCCGATTATGGTACCGGTGCGATCATGTGTGTACCTGCGCATGATGACAGAGACTTTGAATTCGCAAAGAAATTTAACATTCCGATCATCCAGGTTATCGCCAAGGATGGTAAGGAAATTGAAAATATGACAGAGGCTTATACAGAAGCAGCCGGTACAATGATCAATTCCGGCGAGTGGAACGGTATGGAATCTTCCGTACTGAAGAAAGAAGCGCCTGCCATGATTGAGAAGATGGGCTTTGGCCGTAAGACAACCAACTACAAGCTCCGTGACTGGGTATTCTCCCGTCAGCGTTACTGGGGTGAACCGATCCCGATCGTACACTGTCCGAAATGTGGTGCGGTTCCGGTTCCGGAAGATCAGCTTCCGTTACTTCTGCCGGATGTAGAATCCTACCAGCCGACAGGAACAGGAGAATCACCGCTGGCAGATATCACAGACTGGGTTAATACAACATGTCCTTGCTGTGGAGCACCTGCAAAGCGTGAGACAAATACAATGCCGCAGTGGGCAGGATCTTCCTGGTACTTCCTGCGTTATGTAGATAACAAAAATGACAAAGAGCTTGTCAGCAAGGAAAAAGCAGACAAGTATCTGCCGGTTGATATGTATATCGGTGGTGTAGAGCATGCGGTACTGCATCTGCTTTACTCCAGATTCTATACAAAGTTCCTGTATGATATCGGCGTGATCGACTTTGATGAGCCGTTCAAGAAGCTGTTCAATCAGGGTATGGTCTGCGGACGTGATAAAGTGACAGGTGCAGCAACAAAGATGAGTAAATCACTCGGCAATATCGTATCACCGGATGATATCGTGCGTGATTACGGCTGTGATGCCCTGCGTCTGTATGAACTGTTCATCGGACCACCGGAACTGGATTCTATCTGGGACGACAGAGGAATCGACGGCATTTACAGATTTATCACAAGATTCTGGAACCTTGTGATGGACAACAAAGACAAAGGCGTTGCAGAAACAAAAGAATCTGTAAAGCTGCGTCATAAGATGGTTTATGATATCACACAGCGTCTGGAGACATTCAGCTTAAATACTGTTATTTCCGGATTCATGGAATATAACAATAAGATGATCGAAATGGCTAAGAAGGATGGCATCGATAAGGAAACCTTAAAGACTGCAGTAGTTCTGTTAGCACCATTTGCACCACACCTCGGAGAAGAGCTGTGGAGACAGCTTGGCGAAACAGATTCCGTATTCCATACAACATGGCCAAGTGCAGATGCAGATGCCATGAAGGATGATGAGATCGAGATCGCAGTACAGATCAACGGCAAGACAAAGGCTGTTGTAAAGGTTCCTGCAGAGGTTTCTAAGGAAGATGCTATTATCGCAGGTAAAGAAGCGCTCGGTGACAAACTTGCAGGTACAGTTGTAAAAGAAATCTATGTACCGGGCAAGATCATCAATATTGTAGTAAAGCCAAACTAAAGCACTGCAATATATAGAATAGTAAATGATAAGAATGCTTCGGATGGTATTGATCCGAAGCATTCTTTATTATTATACAGAATAGTAAGGGAATGTCCGGAAAATAATATAGTAAGCAATCGATAGTGTAGCCGACCGAGATTTGCGGAGCACTTGCCGCAGCGGAGAGACCGAAGCACTCTTTTTCGGCCGGAGCGCGGCAAAATGTGCTCATAGCAAATCGCAGGGTAGGCAAACGTGATTGCGTCTATATTATTTGCGGGACATTTATACAACAATATTACATCTGGAACATCGCCAGCACCTTATTCATTTTCTGCATTTCTTCTTCACTGCTGTATTCCTTTAAAACTGAGATCAGCAGTTCGATTTCTTCCTTTGAAAAATTAACGGGATGCTTTTTGGTACTTGTGGCAAGTGCCATCAGAAAGGGCAGCTTATCCTGATCGGTAAGCTCCTGCATTTCAAAAACAAGCTTTTGTAAAAAATCCAGTTTATGTGGGTCAATCTGATGCAGACGCTGGTCTGTCATCCATGTTTTGTTTGGCATCGGATGAAAAAGCCTCCTTAAATCTTTGATAGCTTTCTTTTTGCGCGGGAGAAAGCATAGAACCGAGGATGGATTCCATGGCAGAGTTACCGGCAGATGCAGTTTTCCGCCCGGATATTGCAGAATTTTTGGATTCGGAATCTGCTGTAGATGCATCAGAATCCGCAGATCCGGAAGCTGCTGCAGAGACAACGGAATCCGAAGAATTGGCAGCTGCTGTAGATGTAAATGATTCTGAGGATACGGAATCAGATGCAGCCCCGGACATATGCTGCATGGCAGAGAATACCTCAAACATGTGGGAGAGCGCATCAGGATCGGTACTGTTTCCGTTTCCGTCAAATGGCATGGCATCCGGCGGAAGCATTTGCAGGATCGCCTGCATTTTCTCCATCATCTTCATGGACTGCTTCATCTGCCGGAGCTGGGAAAACAGCTTTTTCTGTTGCTGGTTGCAAAAAGGCATGGCACTGTCGAAAAAAGTATCCAGTCTGTCCACGGCGATCGAAAAGTCATGTATCTTTGTATGGGGCAGGCGGGAGAGACAATATTCCAGCTCACGCATTTTGATCAGTGTGGCAGCGATGGGCTGCAGCTGATTGGATAAAAGAGGAAGTGCCAGCTTTAAGAGCTGGATCTCATTTGTGGTATATAGGGTATCAAATGTCAGGATCGTATCATTATATTCCATAGAAGCCTCCGGTTTATCTTATGCGCTGGCTTTCAGAATATGTCAGATCTTATGTAGGAAAAATCACATGAAAAAGGAGGCCGAAGCCTCCTTTTGCTGCAGGTATTAGCAGAAAGAATGATTGCCGCCACAGCAGTTGCAGAGGATCAGAAGAATGATGATCCATTCGCAGCAGTTGTTGTCACCGCCGAATCCACCGTTACCACAGCCACAGCCGTTATTGTTACCGCAGCCGCCACAGCAGAATAACAGGATCAGGATCCAGATCCAGCTTCCGCAGCCATTGTTTTTCTGTTCGCAGCATCCACACTGACTAGCTGTTAATTCACTCATATAGGAGCCTCCAAATTTGATATTTATGTTTTATACTATGAAAAGCATGAAAAGGTGTGACAGAAAACTTGAATTTCTGACCGGATAAAGTTAAAATAGGAATTATGGATAACTATGTGATAAAGGAACTGAAACGAAAATATGATCTGACAAAGGACGAAGACGTGCTTGCTTTATATGCAAAGCTGCAGTCCGGTGAGTATGATCTGTCGGGAACAGAAGGACGCCGGTTTGATGATGAGGTCTATGAGCTTGCCATGCAGGCAAGGGAAAGGCAGCGTCAGAACCGGAGCGGGAGCAAAAAGAAAATCACGCGAAGCAGTGGGAAACGGGATAAGAAAAAAAGCCGAAGAAAAGTCGTTGTGCTGACAAGAGGCGAGCTTCGGGCAAGAAGGCTTCTGACTGCGATTCTGGTGGTGGCAGCCATGTCCTGTCTGGCATATTTCGGAATTTATTATTATGATTCTTATAAAGCACAGCAGCTATCCGTGCAGCTTACCGAGAAGAAAAATGATGCTGCAGTAAACCGGATGTATGGGCAGACACAGACAGTTCAGGAGAATGCGGACGGACAGCAGATCACACTGACTGTGCTGGATGAATATAAAAGCTTATATAATCAGAATAAAAATCTAATCGGATGGCTGGAAATTGCCGATACAAATATTGACTATCCTGTCATGCAGACAGCAGACAATGAATATTATCTGGATCATAACATCAATCAGGAAGAGGACAAGAACGGAACGCTCTTTTTGGACAGTGCATGTGATGTTGTAAAGCCGAGCACGAATTTTATCATATACGGACATAATATGCGTTCCGGAAATATGTTCGGAAATCTGGATAAATATAAATCAGAGTCTTATTATAAGGATCATCCGATGATCCGGTTTGACACGATTTATGAAAAAGGTACCTATCAGGTCATGTATGCGTTTATGTCCCATATTTATAAAGAGGATGAGATCGCATTTAAGTATTATCAGTTTATCGACGCTGCATCAGAGCAGGAATTTGATTCCGATATGCGAAGCATGCAGGAAATGGCATTGTACGATACCGGCGTGACAGCACAGTACGGAGACCGTCTTCTGACGCTGTCTACCTGTGATTATGAAGAAAGTGACGGGCGCTTTGTTGTTGTGGCAAAGCGTATGGAATAAATTTTGAAATAAAGAGGAGAGCAAAATGGCTAAGACAAATCATAAAAAGAAAATGAAGAAGATGGGCAGAAGCCGGATGAGACGGGCGGTGATGGGAACGCTTTCCGCAATACTGATGATCTCCGCGATCATTGTGGCACTTGTTCCGATCCCGGAATCCCGTGCAGATTCTGATCCGACGGATCTGATCGCTGCGGCGACAGCCAATCCGGACACATACATACCTGCTTATACGAATACGGGAAATTATCCGGTATATGCCAGCGGTGACGGCAATTTCAGAGCTGCTTACGGAAGTAACGGCGGCTCCATGACCGGTGTCATTGTATATTATGATCAGAATAATGTCATTACCGGAGCAACGCTGGAGATCCCGGATGAGATGCCTGCCTTTTTGTATAATAAAGATACAAGCAGTTATATTGCGGTTAACGACAGAAGAGAGTTCTTATTCTATACGTCACAGGAAGCAGCAGATGCTGTGTATGATGAAAACGGCGCTTTGGTAAGCCCGGCGCAGAACCAGATCCTTTCTCCGTGTACTTATGATACACAGGGCGCATGGCAGGGTATGCAGCTTTATGTGGTACCGGGCGCAGCACTTGGTAATGTGGAACTGGTTTCCGGTAACAGCGTTGCTTATGCGGCAAGCAACCAGTTGATCATACCGGTACAGTATGTCGGCAGTACAAGATACGAAGTGGATTTAAATAATGTGACCTCAGACGGCGTGGACGGTCAGTATGTAAGTGATGGTGTCGGTGTCTTCGAAGGCGCGACCAACTTCTCCAGACTCGTTGTACCGGAGCGTATCCTTGCAATCGGTAACAATGCGTTTAAGGGCTGTCAGATGCAGTCCATTAAGATTGAAAACGGTGTCAACAGCATCGGTAACAATGCTTTCCAGAATTGTAACCAGCTGACAACTATCGATTTTACAGAACCGACCAATTTAAAAGAAATCGGTGATTATGCTTTTGCGGGTTGTACGTATCTTGGTGCGGTCAAAGTACCGGATCAGGTAACAAAGCTTGGAAATTACTGCTTCAAAGACTGTACGAACCTGACAGCGATCAATATTAACGGTGTCAGTGAGGACGGCAATACTTCCCTGACAACGATCGGTAACGGACTGTTTTACAACTGTATATCCCTTTCGCAGGTTGTATTTCCGGAGCGTGTCAGCAACATTGACAGTGTGCATTATACCTGCTATGGCTGCAGCAGCATGACTTACCTGGGACTGCCAAACAATGCAGGTTCTACGGATCAGATATTCAAGTATGATAATGTGACGGGTTGTAACAGTCTTGACACGGTAAAGGTTCCTGCAAGAGACCTGAAGCTTGATTGCGGATGCGCTGCCAATACAGGTAGTGGCTACGATAATATTTATACAGGCGGTAAAGATATTTTCAGCAGTGAAAATCTTGGTAAAAATTCAGCTTTTGAAGGAGACTATGAAGTCAGCGACCAGTTCTGCATTCTGGCATACTCCCAGTCTTATGCACATAGCTATACGCAGAAGCATGATCTGGCATTCGGTTATCTGGACAGTGGTTATGAAGGCTGGTATGAAAAGCTTGTAGACGGCTATGCTTTCTGTGTCAATGAAAATAACGAATTGATCCGATTTGAGAAAAAGGATGAATCCAGTGATGGGGCAAATGTTATCATTCCGGATAATATTGCAAAATACCATGTAGCAAGAATCGCAGCAGACACCTTCCGGAATAATACAGCTATCAAATTCCTGTATATTCCTGCATCTGTATCCTCCATTGATGCCAATGCATTTTCCGGTTGTACTTCGCTCCGTACTGTGAAGTTTGACAATGCAGCATCTGTGCAACAGATTGGGCAGGATGCATTCAAAACAGGTGTGACACTTGCCGATGTTGATAAAAACGGAGATGGCGTTCCGGAAGAAAATCTGTGCTTTATCGGAGATATTTCTTCTGCAAGTGTTCCTTTTACTTATGCAATGAGCACGGCAAATAACTATAATGCACCATCCGCACCGACGCAGTATATCAGATATTGCAGCGATTTCCCGCAGAACCTGCAGATCCAGCTCGTTGTTAAGAAAAATGCCAATACCAACGAGGTTGATTCCGCAACTCCGATGCTGGCAGGTATTCCGACAGAGAATCAGTTAAAGGGAAATGAAAGCTACAGTTTAAGCACCTATACGGGAAGCAGTAAATATGTCCGTACACAGCAACAGGAAAATGATATTGTTGCAAGCGCGAACAGCAAGTATAGAAACAATCTGAATAATCCGGATACAGCGATCGACCTGACGGAAGAAGAGCAGGGTGTTATCGATGCGGTATATCATGTGCATGTACCGGACGGTGTTACTGCACTGAAGGAGGATTTGTTCCAGAATAATACCGCCGTACAGAGCGTGATCTTAGATACTGTAGCGGAGATTCCGGATCAGGAATTCGATGGCTGTACGAGCCTTAAGACATTTATTATGAAAGAGAGCGGTGCTGAAGGCGGGGAAGTGATCGGAAAACGTGCTTTCAATAATTGTACCGCCTTAACGGAAGTGACTCTGCCGGGAACTGTCAGTGCCTTTACAGAGGTACCGTTTGCAGGCTGTAAGGAGCTTACAGATGTCGGATTCACATCACCGGGCGGATATGCCTGTGTTGACGGACTGCTTTGCAGTGTGGACGGAAGCGGTAACAGAACCGGTGTGGTAGAATGCCTGGAGTCAAGAGGTACTAAGATCGGCGCTTCCAAAATCAGTTCCTCAGAGCTTGCAGGTATTACCGATATAGCACCGTGTGCGTTCCAGAACTGTACAGGTATCAGAGAGGCGTATCTGGACGAAGTAGGCACAACATTGATTCCGGATTACTGTTTTGACGGGGCAACACAGCTTTATTATTGTACCCTGTCTGATTCTGTAAAGAGAATCGGCAAATATGCATTCCGCAATACAGCGCTTTCCACGATCCGCATTCCGGGCAGTGTGCAGTCTATCGATGATGAAGCTTTTATAACAGATGATGGAGCGGGTAATGTCAACTACATTCAGGGACTTACCGTACAGTGTGAGGAAGACAGCCCTGCTTACTGGTATTGTGATGATAAGGATGGAATTACCGCAGAAACATATTCCAAGACTTATACGGTGACTTTCCTTGACTGGGATAATTATGTCTTAAAGACGCAGACTGTTAACAGCGGTGCAAGTGCAGATGCGCCTCGTGTAGAGAGAAAGGGATATGTACTGACGGGCTGGACAAAAGATTTTACAAATGTCAGGGAAGATATTACAACACAGGCAATTTATGAGCCGGATAATTCAGCTCCTATTGAAGGGTATTATTCTGTAGTATTTCAGGATTATGACGGACTGTATACATGGGATACCCAGTATCTGCAGGAAGGCAGTTATCCGACAACGCCGTCCGTAACACCAACCAGAAAGGGTTACAAGTTCAGCTACTGGTCACCATCCAACTATACAACGATTGCTGTAACAGGTGATATGATCGTCAAGGCATATTATGTGGAAGATCCAAATGCCACTGACGACAACAATAACAATGGAAACAATGGAAACAATGGAAACAACAATAACGGAAATAACAGCGGCGGCAATGGCACAACAGGAACGAATTATACCGTTACTTTTGTGGATTATGACGGAAGTGTGCTGGATACTCAGGTCATAGCAAGCGGAAGCTGCCCGGCAGCAACAACTGTAACGCCGACCAGAAAAGGCTATACCTTTACCACATGGTCACCGTCCAACTATACTTCTGTTCCGGTCACAGGAAATCTGACAGTAACAGCTCTTTACAAAAAAGGAACTGCATCGACGGGAGAAAGCGGAACGGGTGATATTTCCTCCGATACAACCAAGGGAAATACGAATAATGGCAATACAAACAATACCGGAAGCGGCAACAAGGGTAATAATACCGGAGCGGCAACTGCTTCGCCGAAACCGACAGCAACTGCTAAAACCGGAGCAGCAGTTGCCAACAAAAAAGGCAGTGTCAGCGGCAATACGGTAAAAAGAAAACCGGCAACGACTGCGGGCAGTACAAGAGTAGAGGTAACAAAATCAGGCATTTCCAACAGAGGACTTGTTTCTGCTACTGTATCAGGCTCTAACGATAATTTTGTGATCAAGATCTCCGACAGCGATGAAGCAAAGGATGCAGTGGAAAAAGCATTGCTTGCATCATACGGATCGCTGGATGATCTGAAATATTTTGCAATGGATATCAGCCTGTATGATTCAACCGGAACAACAAAGATCGCAGATACAACAGGTATTACCGTCACGGTAACAATGCCGATCCCGGATGCGCTTGCAGGCTATGCGGGCAATAACAAAGCCGGTGCAGTCAATAATGGTGTTTTTGAGAAGCTCGGTTCCAGACTGTTGACGATTGACAATGTGCCTTGCATTTCCTTTAATGCAACACATTTTTCTCCATATGCCATTTATGTGGAGACCAATAATCTGACGCAGGCACAGATCAGTGATGCAACACCGAAGACCGGTGATCCGATCCATCCAAAGTGGTTTTTGGCAATGGGGCTTGCACTGCTATCTATTTTGTTGTTCTTTGCGAAAGGTTCAAAAAATAAGGTTGTAAAAGTGATCGAATGAAAAAATACGGAAAAAGAGTAATCGGTGTCATACTGATGGTACTTGCCATGGTACTGACCCAGATCCCGATGCCTGTTTTAGAGGCAACGAGTGCAACTGCAGATTTTGAAAGAGATGGCGATACGCTCATCCATTATACAGGCACAGCTTCGGCTGTGTCTGTTCCTGCTGGCATCAGGGAAATCGCGCCGGAAGCTTTTGCGGATCAAAACGGTATCACAAAGGTTTACATCCCATCCTCTGTGGAGAAGATCGGAGAGGGTGCATTCCGTAATTGTACCAATCTGAAAGAAGTTTCTCTGTCAGACGGTCTTATTACGATTGAAAGCGGAGCTTTTGCCGACTGCAGTTCTTTATCCGGTTTTACACTGCCTAAAACACTTGAAACGATCGGGGCTGGTGTTTTCTCGGGAGATACGGCACTGAAATCGATCAATATTGGAAAAAATCGGTTGTTTTCTTATGCAGACGGTGTTTTATATGACAGAGACCGGGCGAAGCTGATCGAGGTAATGCCGGGCAGAGAGGCAGAAACACTAAATATGCCGACAACGGTAACGGATATTGAACGTTATGCATTCTGGGGACAGGAGCATTTGAAGGAGGTTACATTATCGCCGAATCTGAGTGAGATCCCGGAATATGCATTTTCAAACTGTATCAATCTGCAGAAGGTTTCCATCCCTTATTCTGTGCGGAAAATAGCAGCAAAAGCATTTGAGGACTGTAAGAATTTGGGAAATATTACAATCCCGCCATCTGTGACAACGATTCATGACACGGCATTTGACGGCTGTGATAATTTGAAGATTCGGGCGGAGGATGACAGCGCAGCACAGACCTTTGAGCAGGAAAGGGAGAAAAACCAGATAGTGTCTGCCATGCTGCAGGATGATGTGGCTGTCGGCAATTTTTACAATAAGCAGGATGCGGAGCAGGAAGCATCCGCGGTATCGGGAAACAGTACAGGTTCCGGTGATTATGATGTCAATCATCCGGCTGATGTTTCCAATCTGGATGTTTCAAAATATTATGCCAATGATCCGTCTTCCGTTCTGGGGAAGACAAGAATCGTACACAATCAGGCAGTTGTGATGATGGATCCGAAGACAGAAGAAAATAAACAGGAAACGGAGACCTCTGAAGAGAAGGACTATGAAATGCTGGATGACATTTCAAGGGATAAGGTAAAGATCAAACAGTTCTATCAGGATCAGTCCCTGGGCATGCAGGAACTGCCGGCTGTTATGGAAATCGGAGATTTGGCTTTTGCAAGGAGCTCCCTGCAGGGTATATTATTGCCGGACGGACTGCAAAAGATTGGCTATGGTGCATTTTATCATTGTGACAACCTGACAGATGTAGAGATTCCATCTTCTGTTACAGTGATTGAGGCTGAAGCCTTTTCAAAAACCCCTTATCTGGAAAACTGGCTTGCGGGAGCGGGAGATGATTATCTGATCGTGGGAGACGGTATTTTGATGGCTTATCGCGGTAATAAGAGCAGTATTTCTATTCCGGAAGGTGTGAAGAAGATTGCTAGCGGTGTATTTTCCGGAAATACAGAGCTTACCTGGGTCAATTTCCCGGCTTCTTTGACGGAAATCGGAGAAGCGGCATTTTCCGGCTGTACCTTTTTGGAAAAGCTGACAGGCGGAGATAACATACAAAGGATCAAAGACAGAGCATTTCTTGGGTGTCCGTTAAATGAAATCAATATTGGAGCACAGGTAAAAGAGATCGGACTGGGCGCTTATCAGAGCACAGGCGCGCAGGCCGCCATATTTGAGGGAGAAAGCCTTCCGACACTTTCCTTCGAAAAGACAGCGACAAGGCTGGATAACACAGATCTGCGCAGCATGGCATTTGACGGTGTGGAAACGGCGGTGATCGATTCCTATGTGGCAACATGCAAAGATACCGTTCTGGATCAGCGGTATCTGGGATTCCGTGGACTTGTGATCTCGCCGACAGGTGCAAGTACTGCGCAACTGCGGTATTGTACGCTGGAGCCGAATGCACAGAAGCTGGTGGAAGTGCCGACGGCTGTCAGAGCCGGAGATACGGTTTACACGCTGACCGGTGCAGATGCAGATGCATTCTCTGCCTATGAGACTTTTTCCGACTGGTCAGACGGAGAACTGGCGGGGATCACATTACCGCCGGCACTTGGCAGTATTTCAGATTATGAACCGGATCTGTTCGTAGATCAGACAGCCGACCGGACGGGAACCAATAATACACAGAATAGTACAGGAAATACACAGAGTGCAGATCAGAGTGGTAATACAACAGGAAGCGCACAGAATACCACGCAGATGAGCAATACAACAACAGGCATACAGAACACCGCACTGGATAGCAGCGAGGCAGATACCTCTAATACAGTGGTGCTCGATGAATCTGCATATCCGAATGCAGCTCTGATCCGGGCAGAGGTAAAGGATGATACAGAGGGCTTTCGCCTGCTGGTCAACACCGATGCGGATTCCCAGAAAAAGCTGGAAGATGCAGTGACAACGCAGTTTGGCAGCCCGGTGGCGGGGCAGCTTATCACATTTGATCTGAAGCTTGTGGAGAAGAAGACGAATATCCCGATCAGTACTTTCGGCAAAGATCAGATAACACTCAAAATCCCGATTTCGGACACGTTAAACGAACAGGATATCTGTGTGGTAACACTGAATGAAGATGAGGAACTGGAGCTTTGCTACGGAACAAAGTCACAGGAAGGCGATGTTTCCTATCTGACAGTACATACGAGCCATTTTTCCGCCTATGGTATTTATGCGGGGATCGGTGACGTGGCACAGATGATCCGGCAGGAAAGCGAAGCACTTCTGCGAAAAGACGCTTCTCCGGACACAGGGGATCATTTCAATCCGAAAACAGCAGGTGTGATCCTATTATTCAGTATTGGTATGCTTCTGCTTTTATACCGCAGAAAACCGATCGTAAAGTAAATTAGCATAAATGTGCCAAGGCACATTCTTTATTCCCACCATAACATAAAAAAACTCCCGGCATATGATAAAAGAAAAAGCCGGGAGTTTTTTGTGAACAGGGTCAGAAAACAAATTCATTACAGCCGGGCAGAAAAGGAACAGCTGACCGGTTATCATATCGGTGTCGGAGTCTTGGATTCCGGCATTTTTCCACATGAAGATCTGAAAGATCAAATCAGGGCATTTCGTGATTTTACCAATAAATATCAATTACCGTATGATGAGACAGGACATGGCACACATGTATGCGGCATTCTGGCTGGAAACGGACGTGTCCTGCACGGGAAATATAAAGGCATGGCTCCATACTGTGATCTGTATGTCGGGAAAATATTGAATAAAAGAGGGGAAGGAAGTCTGAAAACACTGCTCAGGGGACTGCAATGGCTGTTGTCGATTGCGGAAAGCTGTAATATCCGTGTTATCAATATATCTGTCAGCAGTATTGCATCTGCCAGCCCGGAAGAACAAAGAAAGCTGTATGAGCTGTTTCAGTATGCCTATGAAAATAATATACTGATCGTAACGGCGGCGGGAAACTTTGGACCTGGAGACAATACGATTTCAAGATTGGGAGATACGCCGTATGTGATCTGTGTAGGCTGTCATGACGGAGATCTGGAAAATGGCGGACTACGGTGCCAGGACTGTTCCGGACGCGGCCCGGGAGAGAACGTGTGGAAGAAGCCGGATGTTGTGGCACCGGGCACACAGATCATTTCCTGTCAGGCAGCATATGGTAAATATGTGGCAAGAAGCGGTACGAGTATGGCAACACCGATCGTCAGCGGACTTCTTGCACTTGCATGGGAGAAATATCCATATTTGAATGCAATGCAGTTAAAGCGGAAACTGATTTTGTCGGCAACTGACCTTGGGGAAAGTTATCTGATGCAGGGAGCCGGAATGGTGGATGTTGAAAAAATGCTGTCATAAACCTTGACATGCGCTGTATGATTGTATACAATTATACACGTATGGCTGAGATGTCAGCCTGAAAATAGGAGGCAGCACGAATGAACGAAGAAAAAACCTTTGAAAACAGACCCGTGACCATGAATCCGAAGAAGAATCTTCTGGAAATTGAGGAACATATGTACATTTTGGATGATGTCGAAAAACCAAATGTATTCCGTAATATGTTTCCTTATTCCGATATTCCGAAGATCCCTTTTAATGACCGTATTGTACCGCATAATATGCCGCGTGACATCTGGATCACAGATACGACATTCCGTGACGGACAACAGTCAAGGGCTCCTTATACAACTGAACAGATTGTGACAATTTATGATTATCTGCACAAACTTGGTGGGCCAAATGGCATGATCCGTGCCAGTGAGTTTTTCTTATACAGCAAAAAGGACAGAGATGCAGTATATAAATGTATGGAAAGAGGGTATCAGTTCCCGGAGGTAACGAGCTGGATCCGTGCCAGCAAGGAAGATTTTAAGCTGGTAAAGGAAATCGGCATGAAAGAGACCGGTATTTTGGTAAGCTGCTCCGATTATCATATTTTCCTGAAATTAAAAATGACAAGAAAACAGGCAATGGAACACTATCTGAGCATTGTACGTGACTGTCTGGAGGAGGGCATCAGCGTGCGCTGCCATCTGGAGGATATTACCAGAGCGGATATTTACGGATATGTTGTTCCGTTCTGCCTGGAGCTGATGAAGCTCATGGAAGAATACAAGATACCGATCAAGGTCAGAGCCTGCGATACGATGGGATACGGTGTCAATTATTCCGGTGCTGTTATTCCGCGAAGTGTACAGGGTATCATCTATGCGATCCATACACATGCAGGTGTTCCGCATTCCCTGATCGAATGGCATGGTCATAATGATTTTTATAAGGCGGTTGTCAATTCCACGACCGCATGGCTGTATGGCTGTTCCGGTGTCAATACTTCTTTGTTCGGCATCGGGGAAAGAACGGGTAATACACCGCTTGAAGCGATGGTATTTGAGTATGCACAGCTTCGTGGCAACTTAAATGGCATGGATACGACCGTGATCACAGAGCTGGCAGAATATTATGAAAAAGAGATTGGTTATCATATTCCGCCGAGAACACCGTTTGTCGGCAAGAATTTTAATGTGACAAGAGCAGGAATTCATGCGGACGGACTGTTGAAAAACGAAGAGATTTATAATATATTTGATACAGAGAAGTTTTTAAACAGACCGGTTCTTTGTGCAGTATCCAATACATCCGGTCTTGCCGGTATTGCACATTGGATCAATTCTTACTATAAGCTTTCTCCGGAAAAGCAGTTTAAGAAGAGCGATCTTCTGATACACGAACTGAAAAAATGGGTGGATGACGAATATGAGAATGGCCGTGTGACGGTTTTGACAGATGAAGAACTGATCAGAGAAATCAAAAAAGTATGCGTTATACTGCATATGGATTATGACGCAATTTTCAGCAAGTAGGAGGCAGTTATGTCTGATTACAATTTGCAGCAGGAGGTATCCGATAAATATTCCCTGCGCGGAAGAGTATTCCACAAGATCAGAGAAGATATTTTAAACGGAAAGTACAAACAGAACGAAGAACTCAGAGAGGCGACGATCGGTGCAGAGCTTGGTGTATCGAGAACACCTGTCAGAGAAGCATTCAGGCAGCTTGAACTCGAAGGACTTCTAAAGATGATCCCCAATAAAGGGACTTATGTAACGGGAATCACCAGAAAAGATGTTCATGATATTTATATGATACGATCCTTGTTAGAAGGATTATGTGCCAGATGGGCAACGGAAAAGATCACACCGGAGCAGCTCAACGAAATGGAGGAAAATGTATATCTGTCCGAGTTCCATGAAAGTAAGGGGCATTCAGATCAGATGGCGGAGCTGGACAACAGGTTTCATGAAATTTTATATGAATCCTGCGACAGTAAAATGCTGGAGCATCTGCTCAGTGATTTTCACCAGTATGTATACAGGATCCGCCGCATGACACTGGCAAGTGAAAAGAGAGGACGTGCTTCCAACAAGGAGCATCATGAGATCATGGAGGCCATCAAGGCACATGATGCGGATAAGGCAGAACGACTTGCCAATCTACATATGATCAATGCTTATGATAATATGGTAAAGAACGGTCTTATTGATATTTTTGATGAAAATGATGAAGAAAAAGGAGAACAGGAACATGAGTAAAATTCAGATGACAACACCGCTTGTGGAAATGGATGGAGATGAAATGACAAGAATTCTCTGGAAGATGATCAAGGATGAGTTACTGCTTCCGTATATTAATCTGAAAACAGAGTATTACGATCTTGGTCTGGAACACCGTAATGCAACAGATGATAAAGTAACAATGGAATCCGCACTTGCCACAAAGAAATACGGCGTTGCTGTCAAATGTGCAACGATCACACCGAATGCTGCCCGTATGACAGAATATAATCTGAAGGAAATGTGGAAGAGCCCGAACGGAACGATCCGTGCAGCACTTGACGGAACTGTTTTCCGTACACCGATCGTAGTAAAAGGCATCGAGCCATGTGTCAGAAACTGGAAAAAGCCAATCACACTGGCAAGACATGCTTACGGTGATGTTTATAAAAATGCCGAGATCAAAGTACCGGGCGCAGGAAAAGCAGAGCTTGTCTTTACTGCAGAGGATGGCAGCAAGCAGGTAGAGCTGATCCACAATTTTGAAGGTCCGGGCGTGATCCAGGGTATGCACAATACAGACAAATCGATCACAAGCTTTGCAAAAGCATGCTTTAATTATGCGCTTTCCACAAAGCAGGATCTCTGGTTTGCCACAAAAGATACGATCTCCAAAAAGTACGATCATACTTTTAAGGACATCTTCCAGGAGATTTTTGAAAAGGAATACAAAGAAAAATTTGAGCAGGCAGGGATTACCTACTTCTATACACTGATCGATGATGCGGTAGCCCGTGTCATGAAGGCAGAGGGCGGCTTTATCTGGGCATGCAAGAACTATGATGGTGATGTCATGTCAGATATGGTTTCTTCCGCATTCGGTTCTCTTGCCATGATGACGTCTGTTCTGGTATCTCCAAGCGGCGTATATGAGTATGAAGCAGCGCACGGAACTGTACAGAGGCATTATTATAAGCACTTAAAGGGCGAAGAAACTTCCACAAACTCTGTTGCAACGATCTTTGCATGGACAGGTGCACTCAGAAAGCGTGGAGAGCTGGATGGAAACCGGGAGCTTACAGAGTTTGCCGATAAGCTGGAAATGGCAACGATCCGGACGATCGAAAGCGGCCGTATGACAAAGGATCTGGCGCTGATCACCAGTCTTAACGATGTGCAGGTCTGCAATAGTCTGGAATTTATTCAGGAAATCAGAAAGACATTTGAAACAGTATAAGGATACAGGTAATGGATTTTATAACAGGAGCATTTTTACTCTTTTTCACGATCTGTGTGGCAGTATATTATAGTATACCAAAAAAGGGGCAGTGGATATGGCTGCTCCTTTGTAGCATATTCTTTTATCTCTGTGCATCCGTGAAATTGAGTATTTTTATTTTATTTAGTATTATAAGCAGCTTTGTGGCTGCCAGACGTCTGGAACAGTTGTGCGCACGTGAACAGGCGGTGAGAGAGAAAACCGATCCGGATCAAAAAAAAGAGACAGATGTGAATGTGCATAAGAAAGCAGTAGCTGCATTACTGATCGGCAGTAATGCCGGTTTATTGTTTCTTCTGAAATTTGCATCGTCCGGAAGTTTCTTTGTAACAAGACTGCATCTGGGCAGGCTTGCCTTTCTGCTGCCGATGGGAATTTCCTTTTATACGCTGCAGATCATTGCCTATGTGGTAGATGTTTATCGCGGAAAATATCCGGCGGAGAAGAATTTTCTGCAGTATATGCTGTTTGTGATGTATTTTCCGCAGATCCTGCAGGGACCGATCGCAAGATTTGATCAGCTCAAAAAGCAGCTTTGCAGCGGGCATACATTTTCTTATGCAACATTTGTCGGAGGATTTGAACTGATGATCTGGGGCTATTTTCAGAAGCTGGTGATCGCAGACCGCGCAGCAGTCATCGTGGACAGACTGTTTGGAGAATACCGATCGTATACAGGTGTGTATATGCTGCTTGCAGGGGTGCTGTACAGCATTCAGCTCTATACAGATTTTAATGGTTGTGTCTGCATTGCCAGAGGAGCTTCCGAGATGCTGGGGATCACGCTGGCGGAAAATTTTGATCATCCGTATTTTGCGACATCCATTCAGGATTTCTGGCACCGCTGGCATATGTCCCTGAGCAGCTGGCTGCGGGATTATGTATATATTCCGCTTGGCGGAAACAGGAAAGGGAAGCTTAGAAAGTATGTCAATATTCTGTTGACCTTTCTGGTCAGCGGACTTTGGCATGGTATGGGACTGACCTATCTTGTCTGGGGATTTTTGCATGGACTGTATCAGATACTTGGCAGTCTTTTGATGCCTGTACGTGACCGGCTTGTCAGCCTGACAAAAACAGACCGGAGCTGTTTTTCTCACAGATTGCTGAAACAGCTCTGCACCTTTTTCCTTGTCATGCTGGCATGGATCTTTTTCCGTGCGGATTCTGTGACGCAGGCCCTACAGATGATCCGGCAGATGGCTGTGTTCAATCCTTGGGTGCTCTGGAATCAGTCTGTGTATCTGCTCGGACTGGATGCGAAAAATGTCTGGATTCTATTCTTTGCAATTGCCATTTTGCTGCTTGTCAGTATTTTGCAGACAAAGACGGATATCAGAGGCTGGCTGGCAAAGCAGGGTATCGTATTCCGCTATGTAGTGGTGTATCTTGCGCTGTTTGCAGTTTTGATCTTTGGCATTTACGGGCCGGGATATGATGCGGTCCAGTTTATTTACGGAGGATTTTAGACATGAAAAAGAAAACGATAGTATTCCGGTTTTTCCTGTTTTTTGTGTTTTTTATCCTGCTGTTTCTGGTCGTATCGGAAGTGCTGAAGGATAAGCGTATCGTACAGGAATATGATGCCTCCGCCAAGGTAAAAGGCTTTTATGAAGAAAAAGAGGACACACTGGATTTTGTATTTGTGGGAAGCAGCCAGCTTTATGCGGATATTGCACCGGCGGTATTATTTTCGGAATATGGAATAACATCATATGATTTCTGCGCCAATGAACAGCCGCTCTGGATTTCCTATTATTATATCAAAGAGGCGTTGAAGCATCAGAAGCCGAAGGCAATCGTACTGGATGTTTTTACGGTATATGGTGCAGAGTATGAAGAAGAAGGCGTCAATCATATCAACATCGACGATCTGCCATGGAGCATGAATAAGGTGCAGGCAATCCGGAATGGTGTGCCAAAAGACTTACAGTATTCCTTCTTCCTGACACTGACGAAATATCATGATACATGGAATACGCTGGATGAGTCGAAAATAGAGAGCAGCTTTTACCATAAAAGAAATGTATACAGAGGCTATTCACCATTTACCGTAAGACATGCGTATGGAGAAACAGCACCGGATGAGGTTGTCATGCAGACAGAACGGGAGCCTGTTCCGGACAGGGCAAGACTCTGGCTCGATCAGATCGTAGAGCTGACAAAAGAAGAAGGTGTTGATCTGATCCTTATTAAAACACCGAATGGAAATGCGGACAGACAGAAGTTGTACAACAGCGTTTCAGATTATGCCAAAGAGAAAGATATTCCGTTTGTCAACATGAACACGGTATTTGATGGGGAAGCACATATCAATGTGCTGCAGGCAGAAAAAGTGTCGAAGTATATTGGCGGCTATCTGGCAGCGCATTATAAGATCACGGATAAACGAAAGGATGCGGCATTTGCAGACTGGGCAGAGGACAGTGCTTACTTTTACCGGAAGAAAGCCAAATGTGAACTGATCAGCACAGACGATCTGGAAGCCTATACTGATTTTTTGTCACAGCAGGATTACGTGACGATGGTGGCGGTAAAGAGTGGGGATACTGCTTCGGAGAATACTTTGATTTCACAGGAACAGAAGGACTGCCTGGCTGCCCTCGGTCTATATCCGGACTATACTATGAATGGAAGCTGGTGTTATCTGGCACTTGTCAGGAATGGTAATGAGCCGGTTCTGCAGTTCCAGACGCAGACAGAACAGACGGAAAGCTATGAACTGCCATATGAAGAAGGCTGTCTGATTACAAATACTGCGGCAAAAGCATCTGAAAAAGAGTTTGCCGGGCTGCCTCACAGCTTTACCCTGCAAAGCAGTCTGCAGGAAGATGGTTTGCATGCAGCATTTTTAATGGGAGAGGATAATTACTGTCTTGATCAGGACGGTATCAATTTTTTTGTATATGATCCATTGCTTTCCGAAATCGTGGAATTTACTGCCTTCGCGCCGGGAGAGACGGAAGTTCTCCATTGACAACCCATAAAATATCATCTACAATAACAAGTGTTATAATATAAGATGTTATTTATGTGTTCCGGTAGTGTATGCAGGAGCACGGATTTGATTGGGCGGATTGGGTTTACAAGAGGATGAGAGGTATCTGGTATGGCAAGAAAGATCAGTGTGACGAAGGAAATGGTAAAAAGTGCAGCATTCGCGATCATGCGGGAAGAAGGCATGGATGGGCTGACTGCCAGAAGACTGGCAGATAAGACAGGTTGTTCCACACAGCCTATTTTCCGTATTTATGAAAATATGAATGAGCTGCATGAGGAAGCGTTTGCAATGGCGATCACCTATTATACAGACTTTTATCAGACATTTATGAAGGACAGACCGGTGGAAAAGCCGTTTGTGAATTTCGGACTGGCATATATCAGCTTTGCCCTGAAGGAGCCTGCACTGTTTCGGACACTATTTTTATCAAAAGAAAGATACGGACAAAGCCTGTATGAGCTTTTGAACGGGCAGGATGGCAAGTTTAAAGCGGAGATTGTAAGGGCACAGGAGGCAGGTGCGAAAGATCCGGGAGAACTTTTTATGAAGATGTGGATTTTTATTCACGGAGCAGCCTGCATGACGATCACAGGAGATTATGATCTGCCGGAAGCAGAAACGAAAAGACTGCTTCTGGAAAGCTATGAGAAGAATGCATAATGCATATATCTGTCATAGTACAATGAATTGGGAAGGGACAGAGAATGGAAGACAGAAACGATATCGTGACAAGGATGAACCAGAATTTTGCACAGATGAGCAAGAGTCATAAAAAGATTGCTTCCTATATCATGGATCATTATGATACAGCTGTATTTATGACTGCAGCGACACTCGGGAAAGAGATTGGGATCAGCGAATCCACCGTAGTGCGTTTCGCAGCGGGACTGGGCTATGACGGTTATCCAAAATTCCAGAAAGCGCTGGAAGAATGGGTAAAGAGCAAATGGAACAGTCTGCAGCAGATGGGAGCGAAATATGGGAACAGTTCACAATCTGAAATCCTGACATCAGTGATCCAGGCAGATATTGAAAAAATGGAGGATACCATCCATAATCTGGATCCGGCCGCATTTGAAACAGCTGTCAGCAGTATACTTGAGGCAAAACACGTGTATGTGATCGGCCTGAGGAGCTGTGAGCCGCTTGCGAGCTTCCTGAGCTTCTATCTTTCCATGATCCGCGGTGATGTCATGCAGCTGAAAACAACCTCGACAACAGAGCTGTTTGAACAGATGATCCGTGTCAGTGATGAGGATGTTGTAATCGGGATCAGCTTCCCGCGTTACTCTATGCGGACTCTGAAAGCAATGGAATTTGCAAATGACAGGAATGCAAAAGTCATTACGATCACAGACAGCGTGCATTCTCCGATGAATCTGTATTCGTCCTGTAATCTGCTGGCAAGAAGTGACATGGTATCTATTGTGGATTCTCTTGTCGCACCGCTGAGCGTGATCAATGCATTGGTTGTTGCGCTCTGTGTCAAAGCGCCGGAGCAGGCAAGCAAAAACCTGAAAGATTTAGAGGAAGTGTGGGCAAATTATCAGGTTTATCTGAATGATGAAATTGATTATATTGATAATAAACCGGTGCAGGGAAATGCACTTGTAAAGGATTCTCATGAATAAGACGATTGTGATAGGCGGCGGCGCTGCGGGCATGATGGCTGCGGTTTTTGCCGCAAGAAACGGTCAGGCCGTCACCTTATATGAACAGAATGAAAAACTAGGAAAAAAACTTTTTATCACAGGAAAGGGCAGATGTAATGTCACCAATGATGCAACGTCGGAACAGCTTTTGGCTAATGTGATCTCCAATCCTAAATTCCTGTACAGTGCATTTTATGATTTTAATGCACAGGATTGTATGTCTTTTTTTGAACGGCTTGGAGTCAGACTGAAGGTAGAGCGCGGAAACAGGGTGTTTCCACAAAGTGACCACTCTTCGGATATCATCCGGGCGCTGGAATATGAACTGCGGCGTCTTTCGGTGAATGTTTGTCTAAACAGTCCCGTAAAGGCATTATGGACAGAAGATCTGCCCGGGCAGGAGCTTCTCGATCCGAAAAAAGAACCGACAAAAAAATGTCTGGGTATTATCCTGCAGGACGGAAAAAAAGAAAAGGCCGACAGGGTAGTACTTGCAACAGGCGGCGTATCCTATCCGCTGACCGGTGCAAACGGAAGCGGGCTTACAATGGCGCAGGCTGTGGGACACAAGGTGACAGAATTATATCCGGCGCTTGTCCCTTTAAAGATACAGGAGACATGGTGTCATGAACTGATGGGGCTGGCACTGAAAAATGTAGAGGTTACGATCTGCAATGGAAAGAAAAAGCTGTATCAGGACTTTGGGGAGATGCTGTTTACCCATTATGGGGTAAGTGGCCCGCTGATCTTAAGTGCCAGCAGCCGGATTGTAAAGAAACTGCAAAAACAGCCGATGCAGCTGTATATTGATCTGAAACCGGCGCTTTCGCCACAGCAGCTGGACAAAAGACTTCTGCGTGATCTGTCCGAAAATCTGCACAAACAGATCGGTAATGCGCTGGCAGGATTATTGCCGGCAAGGCTTCTGCCACAAATTCTGGCGCTGGCAGAGATTTCACCTTATGAAAAGGGAGATGCCCTGACAAAAGAACAGCGTCTGAAGCTGGTGCAGACATTGAAAGCGGTACCTTTGACGATCACGGGCACATCGGATTTTAAAGAAGCGATCATTACGCAGGGGGGGATTTCGGTCAAGGAGATCAATCCGTCTACAATGGAATCCAAACGTGTCAAAGGTTTGTACCTGGCGGGAGAATGTATGGATGTGGATGCACTGACGGGAGGATTTAATCTGCAGATTGCCTGGTCAACTGCGTATATTGCAGGAAATCAGAGTACAGCACAGACGTAAGAAAAGGAGAACAGATATGAGTTATCAGGTAGCAATCGACGGACCTGCGGGAGCGGGCAAAAGCACGATCGCAAGACAGGTTGCAAAAAACAAAGGATTTATTTACGTGGATACAGGCGCGATGTATCGTGCCATGGCGCTTCATATGATCAGAAGCAATGTAGATATAAAGGATGCGGAGGCAATTGCAAAGGCAAGTGAAACTGCCGATATCTCCATTCAATATGTAAACGGAGAACAGATCGTTCTGTTAAACGGTGAAAACGTAAACGGACTGATCCGTACCCCGCAGGTCAGTGCCATGGCATCCGTCAGCAGTGCAAATCCGCAGGTGCGTGCAAGACTTCTGCATCTGCAGCAAAAGCTTGCGGACGAAAATGATGTGATCATGGATGGCAGAGATATCGGTACCTGTGTGCTGCCGAATGCGGATGTCAAAGTATATCTGACAGCATCGTCCAGAGTCCGTGCCCAAAGAAGATATAAAGAACTGGCTGCAAAGGGTGAAAGCTGTGACCTCGATCAGATCGAGACAGAGATCAAAGAGCGTGATCACAGAGATATGACAAGAGAACATGCACCTCTCAGACAGGCAGCGGATGCACAGCTTCTGGATTCTTCGGATATGTCGATCGGACAGGTTGTGGATGCGATCTGTAAGCTGATCCATAAGGATTGATCTTTAGCAGGATACAAATGGATCCGGATAAGATCAGAATAGAAAAGAAAGGACTTGTCGGTAAGATTTTATATGGAAGTAATACTTGCAAAATCAGCCGGTTTCTGCTTTGGTGTAAAACGTGCGGTGGATACGGTTTATGAGCAGACCGGAACGCGCGGAAAGATCTACACCTATGGGCCGATCATCCATAATGAAGAGGTCGTGCGGGATCTGGAGCAGAAGGGTGTGAAAGTGCTCGGAAACGAGACAGAACTGAATGCACTGACGGAAGGAACGGTTGTGATCCGTTCCCACGGTGTAGAACGCAGGATCAATGATGCAATTGCAGAAAAGGGACTGCACTGTGTGGATGCCACCTGTCCGTTTGTGAAAAAAATACACCGGATAGTTGAAAAAGAAAGTGCAGCCGGACGACGGATCATTATCATTGGGAACAGAAACCATCCCGAGGTGGAGGGCATCTGCGGCTGGAGTCTGACGGAGCCTGTTGTGATCGAATCCATGGAGGAAGCAGAAAAATTCAAAGCTGATCCGGAAGAAAAACTTTGTATTGTGTCGCAGACGACATTTAACTACAATAAATTTCAAGATTTAGTTGAAATTTTTCGGAAAAAAGGTTATGATGTAATTGTTGTGAACACGATTTGTAATGCAACGGAAGTCCGGCAGAAGGAAGCCCGGGAAATTGCACAGCGTGTTGATATAATGATAGTGATAGGCGGTACTCACAGCTCCAATACCCGTAAGCTTTACGAAATCTGTCAGAAGGAATGTGAGCGCACTTATTTTATACAAACACTGGACGACTTGCATTTAGAAATACCTAAATCAGCGAAACTGGTGGGAATTACCGCTGGGGCGTCTACCCCGAATAATATAATTGAGGAGGTTCAAAATTATGTCAGAATTAACTTTTGAACAAATGTTAGACGAATCATTTAAAACAATTCATAACGGAGAGGTAGTCGAGGGTACAGTAATCGATGTAAAAGCTGATGAAGCGATCTTAAATATCGGATACAAGTCAGACGGTATTCTTACAAGAAGCGAATACACAAACGAACCAAATGTTGACCTGACAACAGTACTGAAGCCTGGCGACAAGATGGAAGTTAAGGTTGTTAAAGTAAATGATGGTGAAGGACAGGTGATCCTTTCCTACAAGAGACTTGCTCTTGAAAAGGGTAATAAGAGAATTGAAGAAGCTTACAATAATAAGGAAGTATTAAAGGCAAAAGTAACACAGGTGCTGGACGGCGGTTTGAGCGTTGTTGTTGATGAAGTAAGAATCTTCATCCCTGCAAGCCTTGTTTCCAATGTATATGAAAAAGATCTGACAAAATATGCAGGTCAGGAAATTGAGTTCGTGATCAGCGAATACAATCCGAAGAGACGCCGCTACATCGGCGACCGCAAGCAGCTTATGGTAGCTAAGAAGCTGGAAGCACAGAAGGAACTCTTTGAAAAGATCCATGTAGGTGATGTAGTAGAAGGAACAGTTAAAAATGTAACTGATTTCGGTGTGTTTATCGATCTTGGCGGTGCAGACGGACTTCTTCATATTTCAGAAATGTCATGGGGACATGTTGAGAATCCTAAGAAAGTATTTAAGGTTGGAGATCATGTAAAGGCTCTGATCAAAGATATTGATGGAACAAAGATTGCACTCAGCCTGAAATTTGATGATACAAATCCATGGAAAGATGCTGAAAGCAAATATGCAGTAGGCAATGTTGTGACAGGTAAAGTTGCAAGAATGACAGACTTCGGTGCTTTCGTAGAGCTTGAGCCGGGTGTAGATGCCCTGTTACATGTTTCTCAGATCTCTAAGGATCATATTGAAAAACCTTCAGATGTATTACAGGTTGGACAGGAAGTAACAGCTAAGGTTGTTGATTTTAATGCAGAAGATAAGAAGATCAGCTTAAGCATTAAAGCTTTAACAGCTCCTCAGCCTGAAGAAAAGGCAGAAGAGCCTGAGGAAGATGCAGATGTTGTATCTGTAGACATTGATGCAGTTATCGCAGCAGAAAAAGAAGAATAAGCGCTGTAAAACAGAATGACAAAAATTGCAGGCTGCATGTTTTCATGCAGCCTGTTTTCCTTTGTGTGGAGTGAAGACGATGGTATATGACTATGAGTATTTTAAAAAAGAAGTATATAAACTGACAAAAATAGATTTAAATGCATATAAAGAAAAGCAGATGAAGCGTAGAATTGATACCTTGATCGCAAAAAACGGTATTTCTGGTTATGAAAATTATGTAAAATGTCTGCAGACAGATGCCAAACGTTTTGAAGAATTTGTCAACTATCTGACGATCAACGTTTCTGAATTTTACCGCAATCCGGATCAATGGGAGCTTTTGGACAAGGAAGTGATCCCTGGTCTGATAAACCGGTTTGGAAAGGATTTGAAAATCTGGAGTGCAGCCTGCTCCACAGGTGATGAGCCGTATTCGCTCGTCATGGCTCTTTCCAGACATTTACCGCTTTCCCATATCCATATTATAGCAACGGATATTGATAAGCAGGTGATTGAAAAGGCAAAGATTGGATTGTATACAGAAAAGAGCATTGCAGCTGTTCCGGGAGATCTGAAAAGACGTTTTTTCACAAAGGTTGGAGCTTCTTATCAGATTGCACAGGAAATCAAGGATTGTGTGGAATTTAAGCAGCATAATCTGCTGAAGGATGAGTATCCGACGCACTGTCATATGATCGTATGCAGAAATGTGCTGATCTATTTTACGGAAGAAGCGAAAGAAGAAGTGTTTGCGAAGTTCAGCAAGTCACTGATACCGGAAGGCTGTCTGTTTATCGGAAGTACAGAGCAGATCATTCAGTATAAAGATATGGGATATTACCGGATGAATTCGTTTTTTTATGGAAAAAATAAATAAGCATGAAAGAATAGGAAAGAAAAACAAGTGGTACATAATGGCCACTTGTTTTTCTTTATGCTTATTTCAGGGTTATTTTGCAAATCCATGTACAAGCATATCCAGAATATGATAGGCGTATTTGCCAAATTCTGCGGGAGAGCGTTTGATCGCTTCTGTCAGTTCAAAGTAACAGAGCTTGTCTCCGTATTCTGCTTTAAAAACAGGACTGAATATGATATCCCACTGTGGCAGGAAAGCCCCTTCTTTTCTGGTATAGCAGGTACTTGCCTTGGCGGGCTCGCGGAACTGCGGATCCACAAAGGCTGCCACTGATTTGTGCATGGCTGTGTCTTCAGCGGGCAGATAGTAGTAATCTTTATAATTGCTGTAGAAATATTTCATGCTGCCATATACAACAGGTACTTTCAGGTAACCTTCATTTTCTTCCGCCCGGAATCTGCAACCGTTTCCCGTAAAAGTAATTTGTTTTGGGAACAGAAACGGAAAACGGATCTTCATCAGCACTTCTGTCTGTGTGTCTCCATTCATATCTTCATATTTATTGGACTGTACCTTCACTACCTTAAAAGGATGGGTGAACATATCCGAATAAGTCAGCACAGGCAAAATGGAAAACATACCCTTCATGTCATCTGCATTATGTAACAGCAGAAGATCAAGATCGGATGGAAGCGGAGCTTTGACATAGTCCTCATAAATCTGGATGAGTTCGCCACCATTGTACTGGTCGTCGCGCTTGATGCCCATAAACTGTTCCACGGTCTTTTGCTTGACATTTTCCAGCCCAAGCAGCTTTTTATAGGGCATGATCCGCTTATAAATATCCACGCCTGTCATATGAGAAAAGGGCTCCCGCAGATGATATTGGGCGCATTTCTGCTTCATATACGGAATGTCGAAATTATTTCCGTTATAATGCACCAGAATGTAATGACTCTGGCATAAACTAAGAAATGCTTTCAGTACATCGACTTCTTCCTCTTTTTTCTCGGCAAAAAACTGCATCAGATGGATCTGGTCTTTTTCAAAATAAATAGCACCGATCAGATAAAGACAGGAACTGCGTGCGGTAAAGCCGGTTGTTTCTATATCAACAAATAAAATATCCTCTAAATGACCGATCAGGGAAAGAGGATAAGAACAGAGCCTTGGGGAAAGCAGAGAACTGACTGTTTTCATAATGGTTTCCTTTCTTAAAAGCAGTTGTTTCCGTACCCAAAAGGCAAGCCGGAAACAATTGTTTTCTTGTATTGGTATGCTGATGTGAAAGGTCTGTTGTGTTCATACACATCGTATAAAGTATAGCATAAAAAACAGAAAACATGTAGCAATTTGTCCTAAAAAATAGTATAGTTATTGATAGTAAATTATCTTCCGGCAGAAAGCCGGAAACAGAAAGAAGGGCAGTTTATGGGAGGTAAATTAACCTTTAACGGTGGCATCCATCCTTATGACGGAAAGGATCTGAGCAAGGATAAGCCAATCCGTGATATCTTACCAAAGGGAGATCTGGTATATCCGCTTTCGCAGCATATCGGAGCACCCGCAAAGCCGGTTGTAAAAAAAGGAGATCACGTGCTGACCGGTCAGTTGATCGCAGAGGCGGGCGGTTTTGTTTCCGCACCGGTCTATGCAACAGTGTCCGGAACGGTCAAGGCAATCGAGCCGCACCGGACAGTTGTCGGAGACAATGTGATGTCTGTCGTGATCGAAAATGACGGACAGTATGAGGAAGTGGACTACGGAGCCTGTAAGCCGCTTGCCGATCATACAAAAGAAGAAATCATACAGAAAATACAGAAGGCCGGTGTTGTCGGTATGGGCGGTGCAGGCTTCCCGGCGCATGTCAAACTTTCTCCGAAGGAACCTGACAAAATCGATTATGTGATCGTAAACGGAGCGGAATGCGAGCCGTATCTGACATCGGACTACAGGCGTATGATAGAAGAACCGCAGAAGGTGATCGACGGTCTGCGCTGCGAGCTTGCGCTGTTTGACAATGCAAAGGGCATTATCGCGATCGAGAATAACAAGCCGGATTGCATCGAGAAGATGAAAGAGCTGACAAGGGATGATGACAGAATCCTTGTCAAAGCATTAAAGACAAAATATCCGCAGGGCTCAGAAAGACAGCTGATCTATGCATCTACAGGGCGTGCGATCAACTGCGATATGCTGCCATCGGATGTAGGCTGTATTGTGAATAATGTAGATACAGTCTGTGCGATCGGCGTAGCGGTACTGGAAAATAAACCATTGATGTACCGGATCGTAACTGTAACGGGAGATGCAATCACTGATCCTTGTAATTTCCGTGTCCGCATCGGTACCAATTATCACGAACTGATCGAAGAAGCGGGCGGCTTTAAACAGGAACCGGAAAAGATCATTTCCGGCGGTCCGATGATGGGCTTTGGTATTTTTGATCTGGATGTACCGACAACGAAAACCGCATCTGCACTTCTTTGCCTGACAAAGGATGATGTTTCAGCGGCAAAGACAGAGCCTTGTATCAACTGCGGTATGTGTGTGGAGGTCTGCCCGGGCAGAGTGGTGCCAAGCAGACTGGCAAAAGCCGCAGAACATGGAGATAAAGAGAGCTTTGTGAAAATGAATGGTATGGAATGCTGTGAATGTGGCTGCTGCAGCTTTATCTGCCCTGCAAAACGGCCTCTTACCCAGGAGATCAAATCCATGCGTAAGATGATTCTGGCCGACAGGAAAAAGAAATAGGAGGATGCAAATATGAACGAATTAAGAAAAGTTTCATCCAATCCACACATTCGTATGCATATATCAACACAGATGATCATGCTCTGCGTTATCATTGCGCTTTTACCGACCACGATCTTCGGTATCTGGAATTTCGGACTGCATGCACTTGTGCTGATCTTAGTAACGATCGCATCGACTGTGCTTGGTGAATGGATTTTTGATCTGATCTGTAAAAAGGATAATACAATTACAGATCTGTCCGCAGTTGTGACAGGTCTTTTACTGGCGCTGAATCTGCCACCGCGTGCACCGTGGTGGATCGGTGTGATCGGTGGTCTGTTTGCCATCATTGTTGTGAAGATGTTATTCGGTGGACTCGGACAGAATTTTATGAATCCGGCGCTGGCTGCCAGATGCTTTTTGCTGATCTCATTTACGTCTATTATGACGAATTTTGACACGGATACTTATTCCGGTGCAACACCGCTTGCCAGTTTAAAAGCAGGTGAGAGCGTGAATATTTATAATATGGTGATCGGAAAAACAGCCGGTACGATCGGCGAAACAAGCATGATCGCCATTGTGGCAGGTGCGTGCTTCCTGCTTTTGCTTGGTATCATCGATCTGCGAATCCCCGGTACATATATTGTAACGTTTGTGATCTTCTTATGTCTGTTTTCAGGCAGAGGAATCGATTTTGATTATATTGCAGGCAATCTGGCAGGCGGTGGTCTGATGCTCGGTGCCTTCTTTATGGCGACCGACTATGTAACGCGTCCCATTACAAAGAAGGGACAGTACCTATACGGCGTATTGCTTGGCATTCTGACCGGTTTGTTCCGTGTATTCGGTGCCAGTGCAGAGGGTGTATCCTACGCGATCATTCTGGGAAATCTGCTTGTCCCTCTGATCGAAAAAATATCATTTCCAAAACCGTTCGGAAGAGGAGGTGAAAAGGCATGAAGCAGATGATGAAAGATGCAATGATCTTATTTCTGATCACGCTGATCAGCGGTGCTGCACTCGGACTTGTGTATGAAGTGACAAAAGAGCCGATCGCACAGCAGGAACAGAAAGCCAAAAACGAGGCTTATCAGAATGTATTTGAAGCGGCAGAAGATTTCACGGAACTGACGGAGGAAGCATATTCTCCGGATGCGCTGACTGCCTTTGTCAAAGAGAATGGATTTGATGCTTCCATTGATGGTGTGGCGCAGGCACTTTCCGGTGATGGCAGTGTACTTGGCTATGTCATTACGGTAACAGACCATGAAGGCTATGGCGGAGATATCCAGTTTACTATGGGTGTTGCAGATGACGGTACTTTAAACGGTATTTCTCTTTTGAGCATTTCCGAAACAGCAGGTCTCGGTATGCGTGCGGGAGAGGTGCTTGTTCCGCAGTTTGCAGGTAAGCAGGTAGAGAAATTCAGCTATACCAAGACAGGCGCGGCATCGGATGATCAGATCGATGCGATCTCCGGGGCAACGATCACGACCAATGCGGTTGTCAACGGTGTGAACGCAGGGCTGCTCTGTTTTCAGGAAAAATTAAATATGACAGAAGGAGGTGCGGCAAATGAATAAGATTGCAGAACGATTATATAACGGAATCGTAAAAGAAAATCCCACCTTTGTTCTGACACTCGGTATGTGCCCGACACTGGCGGTCACAACATCCGCAAAAAACGGACTGGGCATGGGACTTACCACAATGGTGGTGTTAGCCTTGAGCAACGCATTTATTTCCCTGCTCCGTAAGGTAATACCGGACAAAGTCCGTATTCCGGCATTTATTGTAATCATTGCATCGTTTGTAACAGTAATGGAGCTTTTATTGGAGGGCTTTTTACCGTCCCTGTATGATGCGCTTGGTATTTATATCCCATTGATCGTAGTAAACTGTATCATCTTAGGACGTGCAGAGGCATATGCTTCCAAAAATCCGGTTCTGCCGTCATTGTTTGACGGTATTGGCATGGGACTTGGTTTTACCATTGCCCTGACGATGATCGGTGCAGTACGTGAACTCCTCGGAGCTGGCCAGATCTTTGGGATGACAGTCATGCCTTCCGGTTATGTACCGGTAAGCATCTTTATTATGGCACCCGGTGCATTCTTTGTCCTTGCCATGCTGACCGCGATTCAGAATCAGGTCAAGATAAACGGTGAAAAGAAGGGTAAGGATATGAGCAAGATCGGCAGCGGATGCGGACATGACTGTGCATCCTGCGCAGAAAACTGCAAGGAGCCGGCTTTCTATGATGCAAAAGCAGTAGAAAAGGAGGAAAAGACAAATGACTAATTTACTTATCATTGCCATCGGATCGGCACTTGTCAATAACGTTGTCCTGAGTCAGTTTTTAGGTCTTTGTCCGTTCCTTGGTGTTTCCAAAAAGGTAAAGACCGCAGCAGGTATGGGAACAGCGGTCATCTTTGTTATTACACTTGCTTCCTTTGTGGCAGCGCTGATCTATCAGTTTGTGCTGACACCGCTTAACATCACATATTTAAAGACGATCGTGTTTATTTTAGTGATTGCGGCGCTGGTGCAGTTCGTGGAAATGTTTTTAAAGAAATATATGGTAAGTCTGTATGAATCACTTGGCGTATATCTGCCACTGATCACAACAAACTGTGCAGTACTTGGTGTGGCACTTACCAATGTGCAGAAATCTTATTCCATTCTTGCCAGCGTAGTAAACGGTTTTGCAACAGCGGCCGGTTTTACGATCTCTATTGTGATACTTGCAGGTATTCGTGAAAAAATGGAATACAACGATATTCCGAAGCCGTTTCAGGGAATGCCGATCGTTCTGATCACTGCAGGGCTTATGGCAATTGCCTTCTGCGGTTTTTCAGGCTTATTATAGGAGGTGTTTTCTATGAGCTTTGTAGGAATTTTGATCGCAACCGGCATTATTGGTGTGGTAGGTCTTCTGATCGGCCTGTTTCTTGGCATTGCCGGTATTAAATTTAAAGTAGATGTAGATGAAAGGGAAGAAGCGGTACTGGCTGCCCTTCCCGGTAATAACTGTGGTGGCTGCGGCTATCCGGGCTGTTCCGGACTTGCTGCTGCAATCGCAAAGGGAGAAGCCCCGGTCAATGCCTGTCCGGTCGGCGGTGAACCAGTCGGTAAAAAGATCGGTGAGATCATGGGCGTTTCGGTCGGAGAATCCAGACGTATGGTTGCTTTTGTCCATTGTCAGGGCGATTGTGATAAGACAAAGGTGGACTACGAATACACAGGCGCACAGGACTGTAGTATGCTTTCCTTTGTACCGAACGGAGGTCCGAAGACCTGTAACTATGGCTGTCTCGGTTACGGAAGCTGTGTCAAGGCTTGTCCGTTTGATGCGATCCATGTGGTAAACGGTGTTGCGGTAGTCGATAAAGAGGCTTGTAAGGCATGTGGCAAATGTGTGGCTGCCTGTCCGAAGCATCTGATCGACCTGATCCCATATGATGCCACATATGTGGTTGCCTGCCATTCCAAGGACAAAGGTCCGGTTGTCATGAAGGGCTGCAGCGTGGGCTGTATCGGTTGCAGCTTATGTGCGAAGAACTGTCCGAATGAGGCAGTGACGATCGACAGCTTTTTATCAACGATCGATCAGGATAAATGTAAGGGCTGCGGTATTTGTATGGAGAAGTGCCCGAAGAAATCGATCGTAAAACATGAATAAAAATATAATGATGCCAGGGTCAAAAGGTCTAAAACCACATGAGCTTGCTCATAAGTGGTTGAAAGACCTTGG
>OHBM01000267.1_pt1 | contig 42213 bp, 37 predicted proteins | sample 1577251 | NCBI WGS metagenome assembly OHBM01 (sample SAMEA3541557, study PRJEB24748) | human gut metagenome | biome: human gut; feature: human-associated habitat; material: faeces | place: China | collected 2012 | reverse complement strand
CTGTCTGTCTGTCTGTCTGTCTGTCTGTCTGTCTGTCTGTCTGTCTGTCTGTCAATAGCGTGCTTCCTGTTTCAGCAAATGTCAAGAGCAAATCTCGATAATATTCATATTGCTTCTGGCGTGCTTCGATTTCGGCTGGCAAGCCAATATTTAAGTCATTACAGATGGTTTCAAAATTATCAAGAACATTAACAAGCCTTTTCTGTACAGCCAATGTCGGAACAGGAACAGGGAATTGATTTAGCATCGGTCTTCTAATAGATGCCACAGACCCCTGAAACATAGTCTTCTGTATATATGGTAAAAATGCCGATCTCATATAGTGAAAATAATACCTCGGTAATACATCGGGAGTGTTTATATGAATTCGATACGCTCTTTGATGCAAAGCATATTTCCCTTCAACATAATGAAATACCTTTCCCACACCGACCCCATCGCCAGCAGTAATAATGGCGGTTTCATCATATTCATATTCGTTTTTTCGCAACGGTTCCTGTGAGCGGACATAAAAAGGATATTTGCCTTCTTCAAGCCCTTCATTAGTGTTACTACTACCAGTACCAATATCAGCAATATCAGCTAACGGAACAATTTTAACAGTGTTATCAAATGTCAGCAGTGTATTACGATAAAATTCATACTGTTTCTTCCGAGCTGTAAGCTCGGCTGTAAGCTCGGCTGTAAGTAACGTGAAAGAGTCCAAAATATGAACTATTTCACGTTGTACCTCCAGAGGAGGTACAGGAAGCTTAATAGCTTTAATTGATGGTACGCTGGAATGAACAACTTTACTTTTTACCTTTCCAAAACTTTTCTGTCTTTGTGCATCTACTGTGGATAAAGCGTAACTTATATATTTGGGATCTTCTTTATGTTTCAGTACAACAATATCTCCACCCGCTAAACATTTCTCATTTCCTATATACGCACAACACTTTGCAATATCTTCAACATTTTCTCCAGTTATTGCAAATAAAATATCTCCATATTCAAAATACTTTGGCGATTTTACATACTCCAATTTTGTATGAGACTTGCATTTTTCAAACCAGACACCATACGTTGTATAAATTTCTCCATAGCGCACACATGGTATTCCTTCCTCAGTTACCTGATCTCTTTTAATACCAGAACCTCTATATATGTCCACTGCTATTTCATCAATCGTTTTATATTCCACACCGTTTGGGCAAAACTCCGCAATCAATTCCTCTAATTTGCTCATTCTTCAATCTCCTTGCTCAAAACAGCCTGTAATCTTTTTGCAAGTTTTTGTTTCAAATCGTCATCGTTTTCGTAAAGAACAATGTTGTCACCACTTACATCAAAATGAACTCTTTCACTGTCAAAAAAACTTTGTTTACAAGTTAAAATCAATTTGATTGGATGATTACATAATTGTAGCCCTCTGGCAATTCCAGCTTCATAATAAACACCACCACGATTCCCTGTTAAGTCTGCAATCAAAGCAACAGAATCTGTTATTTCTGCGGTAATTTCTCCAATAATAGATCCATTGAATTGTTTCTCATCAATTCTCATGGCTGAGTAGTTCAACGATTGAATAACAGGCTTATATACCTGTTCGTATGTAGAAGATGTTTCCTCCGCAAACATCATTGCAACAAATATTTGATTTCTTTTTGTTATTAGCGGAATAGACACTTTATCATATTTTTTCTTATACAGTTGGCGTAATAATGCCACTAAATTTTCGCAACGTTGAAAAGCATCCCCTTGCTTTTTTATGCCATCAATAAGTATCCATGCTTCTTCGTTACTTTCATTAATTTCCTCTAAAAATGCCTCGACCTCATAAACCCATTCACTAACATTAGGCTGTTTGGGATTATTAATCAATTTTTTCAACGCTTCTTTTTCATTCATAATTACACCTCGATTTCTGCAATGATTTTGTCAATCTCATCACGAAGCACTTGCTCACGAGCAACAATTTCTTTAATTTCCGCATTCAGCTTCTCGATATCAATTTTCTCTCTGGTATCCTCTGCCTCTACGTAGGTGGAAACCGACAGATTATAATCGTTCTCAGATATTTCCTCATAGCTTGCCAAATGGGAAAAATGTTCGATTTCCTCACGCTTTGCAAACACATCCACGATGCGTTCGATATTTTCCGGTGTCAGCTTATTATTATTCGTGACCTTCACGCACTCGCCTGTGGCATCAATAAACAAAGTCTTGTTGTCTGTCTTGTTCTTTTTCATTACCATAATACAGGTCGCAATCGTTGTACCAAAGAACAAATTACTCGGCAACTGAATAATACAATCCACATAGTTATTGTCTACCAAATATTTACGGATTTTCTGCTCTGCACCACCACGATACATGATTCCCGGAAAACATACGATAGCAACTGTTCCGTTAGATGCCAGCCATGACAAACTGTGCATGATAAATGCCATATCCGCTTTGCTCTTAGGTGCCAAAACTCCAGCTGGAGCAAAGCGCGGATCATTAATAAGCAGTGGATTTTCATCTCCTGCCCACTTAATAGAATATGGTGGATTAGACACAATTAGTTCAAATGGTTCATCATCCCAATGTTGCGGACTAATCAGTGTGTCCTCACAAGCTATATTAAATTTATCAAATCCCACATCATGCAGGAACATATTAATACGGCACAGGTTATAGGTTGTGATATTGATTTCCTGTCCATAAAATCCGTTACGGATAGCATCCTTGCCAAGAATTTTCTCAGCTTTCAAAAGCAATGAACCCGAACCGCAAGCCGGATCATATACTTTATTAATTTCCGTTTTTCCTACAGTTCCAAGGCGAGTGAGCAGTTCTGACACATCTGCCGGAGTGAAGAACTCTCCACCAGACTTTCCGGCATTCGATGCATACATGGTCATAAGGTACTCATACGCATCACCAAAAGCATCTATGGAATGGTTTTTCACATCTCCCAGATTCATTTCGCCTACACCATTCAGCAGTTTTACAAGTTTTTCATTACGCTTTGCAACCGTAGAACCCAGTTTATTACTATTCACATCATAATCATCGAACAGTCCGGCAAAGTCACTCTCAGCCTCACTACCTTTTGCTGATTCCTCGATATGATGGAACACACGCTCCAGTGTTTCATTTAAGTTTTCATCATTCGCAGCGTTGGCTCTGACATTACAGAAAAGTTCGCTCGGAAGAATAAAAAATCCTTTTTCCTCTACCAGCCCTCCTCTTGCTTCTTCTGCATCCTCATCCAACATTTTTGCAAAATCAAAATCCGTATTGCCCGCATCAATCTCACCGCTGTTTATGTAATTACACAGGTTTTCGGAAATATAACGATAAAACATCGTGCCAAGAACATAATTTTTGAAGTCCCAACCATCGACTGCTCCACGCAGTTCATCTGCAATCGCCCATATTGCACGGTGCAGTTCATCACGTTCCTGTTCCTTTTTGGTATCAACCATTCTCTTTTCCTCCGTTATCCTCTGGTACAAATTCCAGAATATCGTCTACGCCACAGTTCAGAACACGGCATATACTCTCTACACTTTCGAGGGAAATATACCCATTACGTTTTAGCCGTGTGATGATATTTGCGGAGAAGCCAGCCTCCTGCTGCAACTGTGCATTCGTCATATTTTTTTCTATCAGTAAATGGAATAATTTTTTGTAACTGACTGCCATGTCATCCTCCATCATTTTTCCAACAGATTTAAAAAAAGTGTATCACGAAAACGTGATTTTTTCAATCTATACAATCATCCCATCCTATCTTATCTTTAGATTAGATAAGATAGGTATTATTCATATCAGTCTTAATAATTTCAGTTTTATTACCTTGTCCTTTGGACACTCCAAGACAACCAAAAAAGGCATCCCTTGACCCGTAATAATTACGGTTAAGGAATGTCCTTTTTACGATAATAATCTGTATTTTCAACACACAATACTACTTATCCACAGTCATATGATTTGAAAATTTCTGCATAATTCATTTCCTTTAGCAGCATATTTTAGTGCGTTTGTATCAAGTTACCACTTATATCGATCTCTAGGAAACCGCAATTCATGAATTCCAATTTCCTCACACATTGAAGATAATATCTTTAAAATCTCCTCTCTCGTGAAATCGAACCATTCTTCTAAATTTCTGTCATTAAAGCAGTACATTACCTCACCTTCACCATACGTGGAATATGCACCTTCCTTTTTCGCTATTCTTAGACGTTTTCTTAAGGCAACTAACATATCATAAATTGTATCAAATTTTTCTCTCCACTCTGAATTTACAATGACAGATTTTCCCTCTGCCCTCTTCAATATACTTCCATCTCTTGTCCTAAGTACACCTGTATTCAATGCAATAATAGTATCTTCGATAGCCTTATCAAAATCTTCCTTCCATACATATTCTATCTCGAAATGCTGGCCTATCAAAGCATTGTACATAAAATCTTATAAGTTCTATATCTTTATCATTTTTACCTACTGTTGCATCTTCTAACTCTAAAACAGCCAATTGTTCTGAAATATCTTTCCATTTTTTCAATTTATCAACTGTATATCTCATTTCATCGGAATCTATCAATTTGGAACAAGATTGACATAACCATATACCATTTTCAAAAGATTTTCTCTCCTGTGCCGTCATGTTTTCATCATATCTCGGTCCGCCTTTAGATGCTGCTGTAATATGAGATGCAACCCCTATATTTATGATATTAGTTTTCTCTACTCCCGCTCCACGTGTTGCTTTTTTACAATTTGGATTGCTACATTTCCATCCAACCCTATTTGCTAACAAATCCTTTACAGATTGTGAAAAATCATCTCTCATGAATTTACCCCCTATGGTTCTTGACCTCTTATCTTTCTTAGACAATATTTATAGTTCATCTACAATACACACCAATCAATTGCAATAGCACATCCTATACAATTCCAAAATGCTTAAACGCCTGCATAATCGCTTCTTCCTTCTCCGGTGTACACTGTGGCTGTCTTGCATTCTCAGATTTAGGCAAATTAAAATTCTCACCGACATCCAATCCACACCTCTTCTTAATCTGCGCGATATACAGTGATGAAACCTTAAGTTCTGTCTGTTCCAATACATATGCCTTTATCTGCTCATAGGTTGCATTTCCCTTGAATTCAGATAAATCCATATCCTCCAGGGAGAAGTCAACCTTCACTTTTCTGCTGTCGACCAGTCTCCGTTCCACTTCGGTCCGCGCTGAGCAAAGGTCCACCGGACCTTTAGCGCCCTTGGAAAGTAAGACAACAGTCTCCACATGCACCGTCCCGGGGAACATATCAACCGCCACAGCCTTCTCCATCTTATAACCGCTTGCCTCAAATACGGCAAGATCCCTTGCCAGACTTGTTGGCTTGCAGGAAATGTAGACAATGCGGTCTACACCGTAATCGATGATCTTCGTCAGTGCCTTGGGATGAATACCGTCACGCGGCGGATCTAAAATGATAAGATCCGGCTTTTCTTCGATCGTGTCTAAGACCTTTAAGACATCCCCTGCAATAAACTCGCAGTTATGTAAACCATTTAATTCTGCGTTCTTCTTTGCAGCTTCTACCGCTTCTTCAATGATCTCCACCCCAATCACCTTTTTGGCAACCGGTGCCATCAACTGTGCAATCGTTCCGGTACCGGAGTAAAGATCATATACGATTTTGTCCTTTTCCCCGTTTTCGTTCAGAGAACCGATATAGGAACGCGCTGTCTCATACAGAACCTCTGCACCCAGTGAATTTGTCTGGAAGAAAGAAAACTCCGTGATCTTAAAACGCAGCCCCAGTAATTCCTCGTAGAAGTAATCCTGTCCGTATAAGATCTCTGTCTTATCATTCTTAACTACATCTGCAACACTGTCATTATATGTGTGCAGAACACCTACCAGTTTTCCGGTTAAATCAAGTTTACATAATTCATTTACAAGCGGCTGCAGATCATAGGTGCCCAGTGTTGTTGTGACAAGTGCAACCATCAGCTCTCCTGTTTTCACAGCACGTCTGACAAGCAGGTGACGCAGATATCCGGTCTGTCTCATACGATGATAAAACGGAATATCATTCTCCTGCCCCCAGGTAAGCACTGCGGAAAGTACTTTCCTGAAATCAGGATCTACGATCTGGCACTGGTCTACCGTCACAATATCATAAAAGCTGCCACGCTTATGCATACCAAGGCTGAGCGGACCGTCCTTATATGCATCTCCAAAAGAAAACTCCATCTTATTCCGGTAGCCATACCGGATCGGACTTGGTTTAATGCCTTCAAATACATAATCCGGCTTCTGATTCTGACTTATGTAAACTTCGTCAAGGATCTGTTTCACCTGATTTTCTTTGATGGAAAGCTGTGCTTCATATGGCAGGTTCTGATAATTACAGCCACCGCAGATTCCAAAATGCGGACATGGAGAAGCTATCTCGTCCGGTGCTTTTTCCAGAACTTCCAGCACATTTGCTTCTGCTCTGCCCTTCTTCTTTTTTGTGATGCGGCAGCTCACCTTCTGCCCCGGTATTGTATTTTTTACAATGACCTTGGTATCCTCTACACTCATAATACCTTTATTCGGAAATTGAATACGCTCAATCACGCCCTCTACGATCTCACCCTTTTTCATAGTACTCCTTTTCGCTGTCGCTTGATTTCCTTCCTCAAACTCGAAAATCCCGCTACTTCGTAGCGCCGCAGCTTCGCTGCTTCTGATTTTCTCGTTGTACGCTCGGGTGAAACCAAATGACAGCTTCGCTGCCGCTTGGTTCCCTTCCTCGCTACAAAAAGCGGGATTCCATCGGAATGGAATCCCGTTCAATGCGTTCTGTTCTGTTTCGATTTATTCCTCTGTCTCGTCTGCCTTTGCATCTACTTTTTCAGTATCTTCTTCATCGAAGAAATCATCATCAAAGTCATCATCGAAATCATCTTCGAAGTCTTCCAGATAATCCGGTGTGAAATACAGATATACTGCATATGCAATGCCTGCTACTGCTGCAATAGCTCCGATGATTGCAAGAGCCCAGAGGATTGCTCTTGGAAATTTCTTTTCCTCTTCTTCCTTCTTCAGGAAGTCATTTGCCTTGATCATTGCTGCAATGTCTTCTACCTTTAATTTGTTCATGTTAATTCCGCCTTTCTTATATTTGATTTGTAACGGCTCAGCACCATACAGATTTGTGATCAGCCGGTCTTTTATCAGCTGCCTTTACATCGTTTAATTGTAGATAGTATACCACATTTTCCGCTTCATTACTACCAGTATTTTCTGCATAGCCCGGTAAAAAAACCAAAAACATAAATTCCGCAATCAGATCTTCTGCAGCTTTGCGAAAGCCGCATACATAACCTTCTGCCCATACGCATTGAAATTGACGGTAACCTTGGTATCCTTCGGACCCGGCTCCATTTTCAGCACAACACCTTCTCCGAATTTCATATGGCGCACCTTATCCCCGACCGTATACTGTACAGAAGCATACGCGGGCTTTGCCTGCGTCTGTGCAATAAACGGCTTGACCTTTTCCGGTGTTACCGCAGGCTTACGAAGGCTTGCGGATCTTGCAATCGTCTGGCTGCCCGGTGTCACGTAGACCGGCTTTACAGTTGCTTTCGGCTTACTACTGCTTCCATGCTCTGCAGGTTTCTTTATGCCACTTGCGGAAAATGTATTGGCACTGAATGTCTTTCCGAATTCCTGCCTTCCCTGCCCAAATGAAAGCGATCCCGAACTGTACGGCTTCTGCTTAAACAGGCTCTTCTCGTAGGAGTCATCCTCATAATCACTGAAGCTTCTCTTATAAACAGGCAGTTTATTGTCTAAAAGCTCTTCCGGGATCTCCTTGATGAAACGGCTGATCGGATTATACTGTGTTTCGCCGCGTACCATACGCTGCTTCGCTGCTGTGATCGTCAGATCCTTTTTGGCTCTTGTAATACCTACATATGCCAGCCTGCGCTCTTCCTCCAGCTCGGAGCTGTCGTCCGCCGTGATGGTCATATAGCTTGGGAAGATGCCATCCTCCATACCTGCCAGATAAACATGGGAAAATTCCAGTCCCTTTGCACTGTGCAGCGTCATCAGAAGCACTCTGTCCTGCTCCTCATCCACGTTATCAATATCCGCAACAAGTGCGACTTCTTCCAGGAAGCCGGAAAGTGTCGCTTCCTCATGCTCCGACTCATAGGCAACAACCTTGGAAAGGAGTTCGTCCACGTTTTCCATGCGGCTTTGAGCCTCTTCCTGCTCTCCCTCTGCCTGCAGCAGATCCATATAGCCCGTTGTATCGATGATATCCTGCAAAAGCTCTTCCAGCCCGTAAACAGTCAGACGGCTTCTGAATACCTGTATCATATTGACAAACGGTGTGATCTTGGCTGCGCTTTTGCCGAGTGTCGGGATCTGTTCCGCCTGCCGCAGTGCATCATAAAAACTCAGATTATTTTCGTCTGCATAATTCTGTACCTTTGCGATCGTTGTCGCACCGATCCCACGCTTCGGGATATTGATGATACGTTTTACCGCCACATCATCGCGTCCGTTATCGATTGTCTTTAAATATGCCAGCAGATCCTTGATCTCCTTCCGGGCGTAGAAATTTACGCCGCCCACGATCGTATAAGGAATACCGGATCGTACAAACTGCTCCTCCAGCATACGGGACTGGGCATTTGTCCGGTAAAGCACCGCGCAGTCCTGAAACGCTGCCTCTCCTGTCCGCTGCTTTTTCTTAATATCGGAAGCAATAAATTCCGCTTCTTCGTAAGCCATGTCAAACTGACGGAAATGGATCCGGTTTCCCGCTCCCTGATCCGTCCAGAGTGCTTTGTCCTTCCGCCCTACGTTATTGCGGATCACGGCATTTGCCGCATCCAGAATATTCTGGCTGGATCTGTAGTTCTGCTCCAGCTTGATCACATGCGCATCCGGGAATACTGACTCGAAATCCAATATATTGCGGATGTTAGCGCCACGGAACTTGTAAATAGACTGGTCATCATCCCCTACAACGCATAAATTACGGTTAGCCGCAGACAACAACTTGATCAGTTCAAACTGTGCTGTATTGGTATCCTGATACTCATCCACCATAATATATTGCAGACGATCCTGATAATTCTGGCAGACCTCCGGGCACGCCTTAAACAGCTCCACCGTCTGCATGATCAGATCATCAAAATCCATGGCATTATTCTTCCGCAAAGCTGCCTGATATTCCCGGTAAGCCTTGCCGATCCGCTGCTTGGTAAAATCCCCAAATGCATGCATTTCGTATTCCTGCGGTGTGATCAGAGAATCCTTGGCAGAAGAGATCGCAGATAAGATCGTACGCTCCTTGAGCATCTTCGTGTCGATCTCCAGACGTTTACACACGTCCTTCATCACAGTCTTCTGGTCGTCCGTATCATAGATCGTAAAATTGTTATCATAACCGATCCTGTCTGCATAACGGCGCAGGATCCGCACACAGCTGGAGTGAAAGGTGGAAACCCAGATGCTCTCCGATCCCATCCCGACAAGGGCATCCACACGGTTCCGCATTTCCTGCGCTGCTTTATTGGTAAAGGTGATCGCCATGATATTCCATGGGCTGACCTGACATTCCTCGATCAGATAGGAGATCCTGTGGGTAAGCACTCTGGTCTTACCGCTTCCCGCACCTGCAAGGATCAGGACAGGACCTTCTGTCTGCAGAACTGCCTCCTTCTGCTTTTCATTTAATGTATCGTAAATACTCATACATTCCTCCGTATTCAAACAAATGTTCGTTATCTTTCCTATTATAACACTGCTACAACAATTCCTGCAATAATGACAGCCGCACAAATCAGTTTATAACCGATATTTTTTTCATGGAAGATAAACTTACCCGCAAGGATCGTCACAATACAGCCGGATTGCTTGATCAGTGTCATAATACTGATCCGGCTTTCCGGGTTTGCATTTGCCAGAAAAAGCGACCGGTCTGCAATGACAAACAAAATGGCAAGCAGCCAGATCCAAGGGTTTTTCAATGACTCCTTCACGTGGATCTTTTCTTTTGCGATAATTATGTAAACCAGATAGTACAGCACCAGAAACAGCATATACCAAAACTGCAGCTGTGCACTTGTAATATCCTTTGTCAGTATTTTATCCAGAAGTCCCGATATCGCATTCAGCATACAGGAAGCCAGTGCAAACAGGACTAAAATGACCGGTACATGTTCTTCATTTTGCTGTTCCTTATTTTTCTGTTTTTCTGAAATCGTACACGCAGTACCGTCATCTGTCTGTATATCAGAGTTTTCCCGTACCTTCTTCTGCATTCTGCAAACCATAGGCCATTTCGGTCTTTTCAGCATCAGAAGTCCGACACAGACAAGTAATAACCCGATCATCTGATTTCCCGACAGTACCTCATGCTGCACGATCACCGCCAGCAGTGTGGCAAACAGAACGCGTGACAGGTCTAAAAGCCCATACAGACTGATTGGCATTTTCTTGATGGCTTTAAAGCTGCACATCCATGCAAGAAAAATGATAAAAGACTTAAATGCCACCGCAGGCAGGAAATGCATATCCATCTGCGCTGCATTTTTCACATCCGGGCATACAAATAAAAAAGCAAACAGTGTATAGAAAAACAACACTTCCATGACACTGCTTCTCTGCAATGATTTCTTTTTAACAATCTCTCTTGTACCTTTTAAAACACCATAATTTAAAACGAATAACATCCACATAAATAATATTCTCCCGATTTTCCTCGGATAACGTATCATACTTTTCCCTGTCTTGCAAATAGTTTTCATTTAGTCACGCCATGCAGAATCTTTCATACTTTATAAAGAGGGCTGTTGCCCATCAAAAAAAAGGAGGATACGATTATGAACAGAAAAAAGAAACGCAGCATCTGTCTGCTCCTGCTGACGGCACTTGTCACACTTTCTCTGACGGGCTGCGGGCAGAAAGAAAAAGTCACCGGAGAAAAAGTCGTGCTGAATGAAGTAGCACATTCCATCTTCTATGCCCCGATGTATGTGGCGATCGAAGAAGGATATTTCGCAGAGGAAGGCATTGATCTGACACTGGTGACCGGCTTTGGTGCAGACAAAACAATGACCGCCGTTTTGTCCGGTGAAGCGGATATCGGCTTTATGGGACCGGAATCCACGATCTACACGTATCTGGGCGAAACCGACGACCCAGTGATCAACTTTGCACAGCTGACGCAGCGTGCAGGGAACTTTATGGTTGCAAGGGACGACAGCGACTTTTCCTGGCAGGATCTGAAAGGAAAGACTGTTCTTGGCGGACGCGCAGGCGGTATGCCCGAAATGGTCTTTGAATACATTCTGAAGAAAAACGGTATTGACCCGGCAAAAGATCTGACGATCGACCAGAGCATCGACTTTGGTTCCACTGCTGCTGCCTTCAGTGGCGGAAAAGGGGATTACACCGTAGAATTTGAGCCATCCGCTACCGCACTTGAATCCATGGATGCAGGCTATCATGTTGTAGCTTCTCTCGGTGTGGATTCCGGTTATGTTCCGTATACCTGCTTCTCCGCAAAGAAAAGTTATGTAAACAAAAACGCAGCTACAGTCCAGAAATTTACCAATGCGCTGCAGAAGGGAATGGATTATGTTGCAGGCCACACCCCGGAAGAGATCGCCAAAGTGATCAAACCACAGTTTAAAGAAACAGACGAGGCAACACTGGAAACGATCATCAGCCGATACTACAGCCAGGATACCTGGAAAACAGACCTGATCCTGCAACAGGACAGCTTCACACTGCTGGAAGATATTCTGATCGATGCAGGGCAGTTATCAGATTATGTAAACTATGAAGATCTTGTCACAACCAAATTTGCAGAAGAAGCGAAGAAATAATCAGCTGAACGATCTTAAAATAAAGAATGTGACAGGAATTTACCATCACAAAAATAAGAGACAGAGATCAGCACTACTTCTGATCTCTGTCTCTTTTCTTTTATCCTTCTTTATAAAATTGTTCTATAATCCCATCTGCAAGCACTCTGGCGAATAAGGTACCCTGTTCCCCCATCTCCTGGTATACGAAAAGCTCTTTGCGGAGATTTCCCTCTCTGCTCTGCTTTGCGGCTTCTTCAACCGCACCATTCAGGCTCTGGAGGAAATCCGAAATCTGTCTGCTGATATATTTGTCATTCTGTTTTTCGAGAAACTCTCCTATCTTTACAGCCTGCTCATCAATTTCATTCCTAAGAGCTGAAATATTCTGCCTTTCTCCTGTATAAACGGCTCTCGCATAATCTGCAAGTTTTTCTGTATATGCAGTAAAAATCTGACTTAAGCGGCTCGTCATGCTGACCGGATAAAAAGCGCTGTAAATAGTTGCAAGCTCTCCCGGGACTTCCAAAAGATACTCAAGACTCTGCTCTGTTCTTTCTTCCGTTCCGCTAAAGGAAGCCATATACAATTGCAGGAAGCCAAGATACTGATATACCACCTTGTTAAAATCACTTACAATCTGCAGCTCATCCAGTCCCTGCTTTTCCTCAAAACGTTTTCCTTCACAAATATTCAGTTTATCTCCTACCCGCAGATTATAGGGATTTACCCCGGGATTTGCAAGCAGTATCAATGGTACCGTTGTCTTATACTGCTTCGCCAGCTTATAAAGCGTATCTCCTTTTTGAATCTCATGCACCGTCATCTGACATTTCATAACTGCCTCCATAGGTTGTTATCATTCCCTATCAGTATATGAAAACCGGACGGCATATGTGAATCTTTAATAGCTTCTGATCTTATCCTCCGAATCATCGTTTGTCTTATCAATCTTCCGGATCACCACAAAATAACTGTAATTGTCACTGACTCTGATCTCGACCCGGTCGCCAACCTTATGTCTCATCAGTGCTTTTCCCATCGGAGACTCAATACTGATCAGATTTTCCAGCGAATTGCTTCTTACCGTAGTTACAATACGATAAGTCTCCTCACAGTCATCCTCCTCCACATAAACAGTCACCGTATTATTCATACCGACTTCATCTGTTTTGGAATCATCGGAAATGACCTGTGCTGTTTTGATCATACGCTCCAGATAGCGGATCCTGCTCTCGTTTTTATTCTTCTCTTTTTTGGCAGCATGATATTCAAAGTTTTCACTTAAGTCCCCATGTGCCCTTGTCTCTTTTACCGCTTCCAGAAGCTCCGGTCTTTTTACCAGCTTCCGGTATTCGATCTCCTGCTGCATTTTATCTATATCAGACTGTGTTAATTGGTCTCTCATAACGTCAACTCCTTCTGTCCAAAATAAGTTCTGATCTTCTCCTCATTCAGTTCTTCCCCGATCACGATCAGAACCTCCTGTCCTTTTTCCACTTCTTTTACGGTCATGGCATCCTGCATCGCATTCAGCTCCAGCCATTTATCATCCTTACGGATAAAGCCTTTCACCCGGAAGATCTTTCCGCATTCTGCATCCTGCAGTACCGCAGATACCGTCTGCCGCATCTTCTCTTCTGTCATACCCAGATTCAGGAAATACACAGACTGGAAGCCGTCCTGTTCCCCGGACAGCTTCACATGATCCGCCGGTTTATACCCGCTTGTCATGATCTTTTGATAGTCTTCCTCTTTCAACAGAACCCAGTCCTTGCAGATCATCACATCTGCAAGCTGTCTGTCGCACTTGATCCGCTGCATGGCACGCCCGATATGTGCCTTTGTCCTTTCGATCTCCTGCTCCGTGGCTTCCTGCACCTTGCTGAATAAGATAACGCCCGCACCCGCAACCTCGGAAGCCAGCAGATAATCGGCGTTTTCAGACATTTCATCCGGCAGTTTCGCATCTACCACAGCGATCACATTTCCGATCTCATACCACTGATCCAGCGGTTCTTCCCGCAGGGTATCAAAAAATTCGTCCACATCGAAAATACCGGATGGCTCGATCAACACCCTGTCAAAGCCCCGCATTCCCATGGAGATCAGCTTTGTTTTAAACCGGCGCTTATGGCAGTCCTTATCACAGCCGCCCGCTACCATTTCCAGATCACAATGATCGCCCAGAAGATCCTGCATCAGCAGCATATCAACATTGACTGCGCCGAAATCATTTTCCAGAATACAGATATGCTCACCTTTTCCGATCAGATAAGACGCATATTTCTTTAAAAAAGTTGACTTCCCGCTTCCTAAAAATCCGGTGATCAGATCCACCTTGATCATTTGATTCACATCCTTTGTCAAATAGTTTTCCTTTTAATACACATATGCTGTGTCTACATCAATAACCACATAGTAATCCGGCCACTTTTCCCATACTTTCTTTTGTATGATGTCTTTCAATTCTTCCTGTGGCAGCTTAAAATCAGCCGGTATAACCACATCAAATATCATATTGTGGTGTGTCGTACCTGTCACCATACGGAAATCATGGATCGTAAGCCGTTCATCAATAGCTTTTACAAGCTTTACCATTTCTTCCTTCATTTCAACTGTTTTTTCATTGCCAACATCGATCGGATCCATATGGATCACAGTCTCGCAATGCAGCTTTTCCTTCAGCTCCCGTTCTATCCGGTCGATCAGATCATGCAGTTCATAAATATTACCGTCCCCTGATACCTCTGCATGCAATGATACCATTACTCTTCCCGGTCCATAATCATGCACTGCCATATCATGGATCCCCAGCACCTCCTCATGCTGCATGACAAGTTCTTTGATCTCTTTGACAAATTCCGGATCCGGAGCCTGTCCCAGCAATGGGCTTACTGTTTCCTTTGCCGCACCTATGCCTGCTGCCAGGATAAAAACAGCAACCAGAATACCGCAATATCCATCTATGTTGATCCCTGTTACCGCTAAAAACAGCATTGCCAGCAGTACAACTGTCGTAGCAACCGCATCACTCAGGCTGTCCGTTGCCGTTGCTGCCATCGTTGCAGATCTGATCTTTTTTCCGATGGCATGATTATAATATGCCATGTACAGTTTAACCAGAATGGATGCTGATAACACAGCAATAGACAGCGTACTGATCTGTACACTGACCGGATGCAATATCTTCTGTACCGAATTTTTTGCCAGTTCCACGCCCATTAAAAGGATCAGAAAGGAAACACCGAGCCCTGCCAGATATTCGATCCTTCCATGTCCAAACGGGTGATCCAGATCAGGCTTTTTCCCGGAGAAGACAAAACCGATCAGCGAAATAAAGGAAGATCCCGCATCTGACAGATTGTTAAAGGCATCTGCCATGATCGCAATAGATCCACTGAGGAAACCTGCCAGATACTTTCCTGTAAACAGGCAGATATTTAAAAAAATGCCCACAACAGCACCTAATGTACCATATACTCTTCTCTTTTTCTCTTCACTGTCAGATTCTCTGATCCAGAACTTAGCCAAACACGTTATCATATTGTACACTCCCAAATAATGATTCAATTTTACTCTTCATACAAATATAAATCAATATCTACCGCCCCTTCGATACCGGGAACTTTTCCCGATTCTGTAAACTGCCACATCGTAAATGCATAGGGGAAATCCGGCTGCATCCGATAATCTGCCAGCCAGAGCGGATAAGCTGTCAGCTCTTCTAAATATAATACTGTTGTCAGCCGCTTTGCATTGGCATAGACCATCGGCTGATAGCCTGCTGCCTGCACAGCATCACAAAACGCCGCCGTGATCTTAGTCAGCTGCTTTCCTGTCAGTTCATCTGTTCTTGCCGTATCATAAAGGATCGGCTCTGTATCAAATACGATCGGCATTTCCATTTCCTGCCCTTCGATCGCCTGCAGGACAAATGCTGCCTCTTCTCTTGCCTCCTCCTCGGAAATGGCTGCGGAAAAGAAATAGACACCTGTTTTCAGCCCCTGCTCCTTTGCGCCTCTCAAATTTTCATAAAACCGATCATCCATAACCAGCTTCCCGCTGCCATATCCCCTTAGCCCGATCCGCAGCATGACATAGGAAATGCCTGCATTTTTCACCTGCTCCCAGTCAATATTTCCCTGAAATTTGGAAACATCGATACCAAGCATAGTCTGATAGCCCTGCGCCTCATACCGTTTCGTCAGATCTTCTCCCAAAAAGGCAGACAATGTATACGGATTTTGCGCAACATCCGTCAGAAGCGGTACACGCAGATAGCCTTCTGCAATATCATAGACCACAGTCGTCTGCGCTTCCTTTTCCATATCCGACACATAAGGAATCTGTTTTTCTTTTTCTGCCACGATCCATGCCTGCTGCTCTTCTGCCTGCTTCTGCACCTTTTCCCCGGCTGCTTCCTGTACCGCCTGCTGCGATCCGGACTGCCCATTATCATTGCCCGCTTCCGCATCCTGCGTGGCTTTTATCTGCTCTGTCAGAACCGCATCTGTCTGCATGCTCCGGTTTTGCCGCACCGCCACAGCTCCCAGTGTCAGACCGGCCGCTGTCAGCAGAAAAAGACATCCCAGCACAATGCCTGCGCGCTCTGCCAGACGTTTTTTCCTGCGTCCCATAAAAACGGAACCGGCAAAAAAGAGAGCTGCAAACAGTAATGCACCCATTCCGAGGATGGGAATACTGCTGCCCGGATTTTTTCCGCCTGCTGCAAGCTCCTGTCTGCTCTCCGCCAGATTTCCCTGATCTGTTTCCTGCAGACTTTCCTGTTCCGCCGCCTGTAAGTTTTCCTGTTCTGTCGTAAGCTCTCTAACCGTGTCCTCTGTCTGCGCCGCAATGCCAAGCTCTTCTGCCGTTCTGGTGACGCTGTTTGTCTGTGTAAACAGAAAGTACCCATTGTACAGCCGTGCACAGATCTCCTGCTCCGGCGTCTGTCCGATGATCCTAAGCTCCGTTCCCGCCTCATCAAACGGAAGCAGCTCCGACCATGTCTTTCCGCCATCTGTGCTGTAATCATAATAGACAAGTCGGCTCTGCGCATCTGTTCCGGTCAGCGTATAAAGCTGCGCATCCTCTTCTGTCCCCGTCCAGGTAAGCACCGTTGTCTCCGGCTCTGTCGTATCATGGGAAACCGCTGTCTCCGGTGCTCTGTATCCGTTTTTGACATATGCCGAATAGTCGTTTCCAAGAGAGGTACTGACAAGTCCGTAATACTTTGCAAGTGCCGTCGCATCAAGACGTCCCATTTCCTGCCAGTCCTCGGGGCTGTCCAGATATGCCCGGTCCATGGCATGATCCGCATAGGCATGCTCCACCAGGATACACGGCAGATCCAGTGCCGCCGATTCCCGGATAATCCCATAATAATCCGTTCCACTGTCATTTAACCGTGTTTTGACACCGCGGATTGTCAGACCATGCTCCGAAAGCTGGGACAGGATGATATCTCCCAGTGCATGCATTTTGGCATTTGCCAGCCCTGTGCTGGGAATCCACACCTCTGATCCGTACATCGTATGATTTTCGGACATATTAAAATGGAGGCTGACCATAACATCTGCCTCCACACTTTTTGCATATTCTGCCCGTTCTTTCAGGGACATATCTTTCTTGTCCGGATTCGTTATGTAAACCTCTGTGTTATCATACTGCTGTAACAGCTCCTGCATTGCCTTTGCTGTCACAAGGTTCATATCCTTTTCCAGAAATCCGTCATAGTTCAGCCCTTCATTGCTGCCACCATGTCCCGGATCGATCACAATTACAAAATTCTCTGCCATATACCCTCTGCTCTGGTTTATTTTTTATTCTTTTTTTCTTCCTTATCAGATTCTTCCGCACTCTGTCTGCTGCTTCTCATCTCATCGATCAGCTTTTCGATCAGAAGCTTCTTTACATATACATCAAAGCTCAGCATACAGATAAAATAAAACTGCTGCAGAAAGTCCCTGGATTCCTCATCTGCATCCGCAAAAGATTTCTGTGCCTGCTCAAAATGCCTTGCCACATCCTTTTTCAGTGTCTGGATCTCTTTTCCTTCCATCTGGAAAACTTCTTCGTAAATATCGGAAAGTGTCAGTCCGTCTTCTTTCCTGAAAAAACGATCTGTGATCGGCTGCAGCAGCTCCTGGATATCACTGATCGACAGAAATCCCTTGAAATAATAAATAAAGATAAGCACCAGAAGATGCTCCTTGGAATATTTCTTTTTCACAGGCGGCGGCAGAAGATCGTTCTTTGCATAATTATTGATCATTGTCTTCGTCAGTATCTTATCCGTTTCCTGCCTTGTCGTACTTTTCAGCCGATGATCCATAAAAGTAGTAACCTGATCCATGTAAAGATCGATATTCGGGATATCTGCCGTTTTGATATAATCTATGCGGTCAAAGCTTTCCATTATGCTGTTTAATAAATCTTCTGTTGAAATTGTCATAATATGCTCCGCTTCTTTCCTGTGTTACGTATTTCTTATTCACTCTACATTATATAGTATTAAAAACTATTTGTAAATGTCTAACTTTTCTTTCTCCGGCCGAAAGAATTTCTGTGCCGGTTGACGCTTTGCTTTTCCTGTGCTAAGATAAGAGAAATGTATGACGTTAAAATTTTACAGTGTTAAAGTGTTGGAGGGTAATTATGGTAAAGCAATTAAAATCTGAACCGGTTGATCATCTGTTTGAAGCAATCCTGACCCTGAAATCCAAAGAGGAATGCTATTCTTTTTTTGAAGATCTGTGTACAGTCAATGAGCTGCTCTCTCTTTCCCAGCGTTTTGAAGTTGCTGCCATGTTGAAAGAGCATAAGACCTACTTGGAAATCGCCGAAAAGACCGGTGCATCCACCGCTACTATCAGCCGTGTCAACCGCTCTCTTACTTATGGAAATGACGGCTATGAAATGGTTTTCAGCCGTATGAAGAAAGAATAAAACACCACTGCACCACAGGAATCCGCAGCATGTGGCATCATATAAAAATCCCATGTAGTCATTTCAGGTCTGCATAATTGCACGATCCTGAAATTTCCACATGGGATTTTTTGATATATTCAAAGCTGTTATCCTACTTCTCTTTTCAGTTAAAATGATTTTTCTGAAAATCTCTACACATCCAGCTTCATATCGCCGTCCTGCAACCATCCAAGCTTTCTCATGCCTGTGGCAAATGCCCAGGAAAGAATACCTGTCAGAATAAAATGCAGCACAATGATCTTGACGAGGACGATACTTCCGCTTTCCATGGCTGCCATTGTCTGATAGGTTGTGATCTGTCCGACCAGACCTGCTGTACCCATACCGGAGCCTGTTGCATTATTTGTCATGCCAAATACAAGTGTGGAGACCGGACCAAGCACCGCGCTTGTTAAAATAGCAGGCAGCCAGATGATCGGCTTCTTCACAATATTACCGATCTGCAGCATACTTGTGCCGAGTCCCTGCGCTAAAAGTCCGTTTACCTTATTATCCTTATAGCTTGCAACCGCAAAACCAACCATATTTGCACAGCATCCGACTGTTGCCGCACCTGCTGCCAGACCTGACAGATTTAAGATAATGCCAAGTGCTGCGGAGCTGATCGGCAGTGTCAGGATAATACCCATTAAAACAGAAACGATAATACCGCCGATAAACGGATGTGCCTCTACATTCACATTGACAAGCTGTCCGATAAATGCCATAAAAGCAGAGATCGGAGGCCCTAAGATCAATCCGACCGTACTGCCCGATACAATGCTGACAAGCGGCGTGATCAGAATATCTACCTTCGTCTTACCACTGACAAGATGTCCGATCAGAATCGCAACAAGTGCTGCAATAAAAGCACCAAGCGGTTCGCCGGGACCTGCATAAGTAATCACTCCATCCACTAAAACAGTACCTGCCAGAATCTTGCTGGCAAAAGCACCCATCATGCCTGCAGTAGCCGCAGAGATCACAACAAGCGGACTCTCTTTATATTTCAGTGCCACTCCCACACCGATACCAGCACCGGTAACAGAAGATGCAACTTTTCCCATCATATAGATGTAAGTACCGATATTTCCCGGGATAAAGCTGCCGATCTGGGAAATGATCGTTCCGATGATCAGTGTTGCAAATAAGCCTGTCGCCATGCCACTCAGACCGTCGATAAAAATTTTGTTCAGTATCTTTCTCAATTTTTCCATAGTATCCTCCTTGACAGTATTTACAGCTGTATATACAGCTGTCTTGTCAGTCAACAAGGGTACCTTATCACATTTTTAATCAGATAGCAAGTATCCTTTTTCAGACAGCGTCTGCTCGATCCGGTCAAGCACATCCTCCGTCTCCGCTTCGATCGTATGGTAATGCACCCCATCCGTAAGCGTGCTCAGCCCTTTTGCATGGCTCTTTTCACACTGTTCCACAAAGCTCTTGGCGTCCTGTCTGCTGTTGATGATCAGATCACAGGTGATCTGCCCATATATTTCATGCGCTACAACCACATCAAGAATATGCCCGCCCAGATCAACAATCGTACACAGTTCATCCAGGATCTGCTGCTGCGTATGTCTGACCTTGACAGAGCGCTTCCTGCCTTTCATTTTCTCTTCTTCATGAAATAACAGATATCCTTTATTGGTAGATAAAATATTTTTATTGACTGCACGCAAAAGCGCTATATCCTGTACAATAACCTGTCTGCTGACTGCGAGGCATTTCGCCAGATCCGTTCCTGACAGCGGGCTGTCCGACTCTTCCAGCAGCTTTAAGATATTTTCTCTTCTTTTCTCTGCATTCATGCCATTTCCGCTCCTTCCCATATATCCATGTATTACGGTTAAAAATCCGCTCCTTTCTGATTGTAACAAGCCGATAAAAGAATGTAAAATGATTTATTTCATCTTTACTTTTAAAAAAAGGTGTGCTATTCTTACGTTGTCGTAAATGACAGATATATTATTTTGGAGGTAGCCACAATGAACAAAGGTACAGTTAAATGGTTCAACAACCAGAAGGGTTACGGATTCATCTCTGATGAAGCTGGAAACGACGTTTTCGTACACTATTCAGGACTTAACATGGAAGGCTTCAAGTCATTAGAAGAAGGCCAGGCAGTTGAGTACGAAGTAGTTAACGGCGAAAAAGGACCTCAGGCAGTAAACGTAACTAAATTATAAGAAGCACGCTTCTTACAAGCTTAATCAGTTTTTCGATGTGCCTTTTTAAAATATAAATTGAAAGAATTTAGTTTTGAATGAGCAATTGTTTTAACGGATTAAAAAAAGCAGCCGGTCATATGACCGGTTGCTTTTTTCTTTCCTAAAAAATGTCATGCATCTGAGATGCATGATGCAGCCTCAATCCATCTGCGAAGCAGATTATGCATGGATTGAGGTTCCAGTTTTATCTACGCTCCACACGCCTTCAGCACCTCTGTAAATGCCATCTTCCCGCCAAACAGATCCAGCGCGCTTCCGATCGTTACATTGATATGATCCTTTCCCAGCTTTTTCAGCCTGGAAAGATCCGCAAAATCGTGTACGCCGCCTGCATAGGTAATCGGTCTGTCTTCATAAGCCGACAGCAGGCTCACAAGCTCCTCTTCGATCCCACTATTTTTCCCTTCCACATCGACCGCATGGATCAGAAATTCATCACAGTATGCGGAAAGCTGCTCCATGGTTCCCAATGAAAGCTGCGTGTCCGTCTGCTTTTGCCATCTGTCTGTCATGATATAGTATCCGTTTTCTGTTTTCTTACAGCTCAGATCCAGTACCAGATGTTCTTTTCCGGTCACATGCACCAGTCTTTGCAGTCTGTCATAATCAATCTTCCCATTGCAAAATACAAAGGATGTCACGATCACATGACTGGCACCACTGTCCAGATACAGCTTTGCATTTTCATCTGTAATCCCGCCGCCGACCTGCAATCCGCCCGGATAAACCGCAAGAGCCATAAGAGCCTGTTTTTTTGTTTCTTCATAATAAGGACTTCCTTCTTTATTGAGCAGGATCACATGTCCGCCTTTGATCCCGTATTGGCTGTACAGCTTTGCATAAAATGCTGCATCCTGCCCCGACACAAAATTTTCTCTGGCATAATCTCCCAGATCTGACAGACTGCTGCCAACGATCTGTTTTACACTTCCATTATGAATATCAATACAAGGTCTGAATTCCATTTCTGTTCCTCTGTCATTTCTTTCGTATAAAATTTATTTTAACTGGTTACATTATGATTATCAGTATAGCTGATAGATTTTATTCTTATCAAAAGGAGTGACTTTTATGAAAAAGACAAGAAAGCTTTTATTCACTGCGCTGCTTGTAGCGTCCATGTTTACATTTGCAGCCTGCGGCAATACGACAGGCAACAATTCAGACGAAGCAGGTAATGCAAACAACACCACACAGACACCAAATGACAACGCCGGAAACAATGACAACAAAACCACCGGTAATGGAACAACCTCCGGTAATCAGACAAACAACGGTAATAGGAACGACAACGTAGGCAATGCGGTCGGTGATGCGGTTGATGACGCCGGTAATGCTGTCGGTGATGTCATTGATGATGCAGGCAATGCGGTCGAGGATGTTGCACATGGCGCAGGTGATGTCGTAGATGACCTCACCGGAGACAATAACCCATAAAGGAAACGGGCTGTGCAGACCACAGCCCATTTTTCTACTGGTACGAATTCTTCTCCACTAAAACACCCTCGCGGTACGCATCTAACAGCTCTTCTAACTGATGAATACTTTCCTTCAGCTCCACACCGATATCGGTATCTGCCACGCACTGACGGCGCAGCGCAGTTTCTACCACGATGGAATCAGAGAAAATATCAGATTCCTTGCGGATCGCAGCTTCTGTTGATTCAAACGGTTCATGCGAAACAAGACGCATTCCGTAAGAATTGGCAACCAGCGTATACCCGGCAATTCCCGTCTTATGCTGATACGCCTTGGAAAATCCACCGTCAATGACAAGCAGCTTTCCGTTACACTTGATCGGTGACTCGCCCTTTTTGCGCTCTACCGGAACATGCCCGTTCACAATGTGGGACTTTGTCGTATCCAGACCAAATTCCCGCAGGATCTTATCCACGATCTCTTCATTATCATACAATCTGTAATAGGCATTCTTTGTTTCTACGTGCGTTTCCTTATCTTCGATGAAATAACGCTCAAAGGTCGTCATCTTATCCTTACCAAATACCGGGGAATTCGGGCCTGTCCAGATATACCAGAGGATATCCTCACCCTTTGCCTTATCACCGGATTCACGGCTTGCATAATAGCCCCTTCTGGCATACGTATCCAGAATGTCATAAAGCGCCTTTCCGCTGTATTCCTTGCCGAATACATTGACCTTTAAGAAGTTACCCTCTTCATCCAGAGGAACACAGCCATGATATAACAGGTTGGAATTGTATACCTTGTAAAGTCCTCCCTTTGAGAATAAGAATCTGACATCCCTCTGTAGCTTGTCACAACGCGTAAACGCCTGACGAAGCCTTTCCATGACCTCTGTTTCTTCCGGCGTCAGCTCATATGGATTGGCAGGATCGATCGTCGGGAAATCCATGTCCCGCATCTTATATTCCCTGCCTTCTACCATAACCGTTCCTTTTTCAAAATTAATCTTATCCAGAAGCAGTCTGTCTTCCATCATGAATTCCGGTCTGCGCTTGATGATCTGTCCTTCCAGCTTAAACTGGATGACTGCCATCGCTTTATGCATCTTCATATCCATGCCAAGATCTTTGGTATTGTAATCGGTATTGTATTTGATCGCAAAGGCTTCGCTTGTATTTTTGTACTGCTCCAGTGCAAAAGTCGCAAGCGGGATCAGATTGATTCCATAGCCTTCCTCCAGCGTATCCAGATTGCCGTAGCGGGCAGACATCCTGACTACATTTGCAATGCAGGCAAGGGAGCCTGCTGCAGCACCCATCCAGACAATGTCATGATTGCCCCACTGCACATCCACGCTGTGATAATGACGCAGTGTATGCAGAATAATATGCGGCCCCGGTCCTCTGTCGTAAATATCACCTACGATATGCAGATGGTCGATGACAAGCCGCTGAATCAGTTTGCTGAGGGCAACGATAAAATCAGGCGCTCTGCCAATACGGATGATCGTATGTACGATCTCATTGTAATACCCTTCCTTATCCTGCACCTCTGCCTTTTCTGTGATCAGTTCTTCAATGATGTAGGCAAAATCCTTCGGAAGCGCTTTACGCACCTTGGATCTCGTATATTTGGAGGAAACATGCTTTGTGATCTGCACCAGGCGATATAATGTGATCTTATACCAGTCCTCAATATTTTCCTCCTCCTGCATGACAATTTCCAGCTTTTCCTTCGGGTAATAGATCAGCGTTGCCAGACTCTTTTTGTCCTTACTGCTTAACGTATTGCCAAATTCCTCATCGATCTTTCTTCTGACCGAACCCGAACCGTTTTTCAGCACATGATTAAACTGCTCATATTCTCCGTGTACATCCGTCATGAAATGCTCTGTTCCCTTTGGCAGATTCAGGATTGCCTGCAGGTTGATGATCTCTGTACTTGCCGATGCGATATTCGGATACTGTTTTGACAGAGATTTCAGATATCTCAGTTCCATATCATCCATATGTTTCCCCTTTTTCCTGTTTATCCAATTATTTTATCATATCTTTAACCGATCACATCACTCATGTCATATAAGCCCGGCTGTTTACCACATAAGAATTTTGCAGCCTGTACCGCACCTTTTCCGAATACTGCTTTGGAATAAGCTCTGTGAGAGAAGGTAATGACTTCATCCTCACCTGCAAAGATCACATCATGATCTCCAACGATCGTACCGCCTCTGACAGCAGAAAAACCGATCTCCTTCTGCGGACGCGGAATGCTTCTCTGGCTTCTGTCAAATACATATTCATATTTTTCGGAAAGGCCTTCATTGATAGCATCTCCAAGTGCCAGTGCTGTACCTGACGGTGCATCTTTTTTCAGTTTGTGGTGTTTTTCCACGATCTCGATATCATAACCGGCTTCTGCCAGAAGACCTGCTGCCTCTTTTAACAGCTTCTCAAGCAGGTTGATGCCCATTGACATATTGGCGGATTTCAGGACTGCTACCTTTGCGGATGTCTCCTTGATTCTGGCAAGCTGTGTCTCGGAAAGTCCTGTTGTACATTCCACAACCGGTACCTGCTTATCTGCACACCAGTCAAGCAGTGCATCGGTACAAACCGGTGAAGAGAAGTCTATCACAACATCTGCCTCCACATCACAGTCTGCGATATTCTGAAATACCGGATAGCTGTTTTTTACCGTATCACACACATCGATACCTGCTACGATCTCTACATCATTTTCTTCTTCGATCAGTCTTGTAATGGTCTGTCCCATTTTGCCGTTACAGCCGTACATAATTACTCTTGTCATCTTTTTTCCTTCCTTATCCTACCTATTATAAAGCGACCTAAGCCCCGGTCTAAGTACATGCCTTTGGCCGGGGCTTTCTATTCTTTTCCTATTTTATAAAATACCGAAGTTCTTCATAGCCTGTGCTAACTTCTCAGCATGTTCGGGCTCCATCTCAGTCAGTGGTCTGCGGAGCGGGCCTGCATTTAAGCCCTGCAGGTTCATTGCCTTCTTAACCGGGATCGGATTGACCTCACAGAACAGTCCATCAATAACCGGAAGAGCAGCTAACTGGATCTTACGGCTTCCTTCTACATCGCCTGCAAAGAACTTCGCACACATATCATGTGTCTGCTGTGGTGCAACATTGGATAATACGGAGATCACACCCTTACCACCCAGTGACAGGATCGGTACGACCTGATCATCATTACCGCTGTACAGATCCACACAACCGTCTGCAAGCTGCATGACCTTGGCAACGCCTGAAATATTACCTGTGGCATCTTTTACACCAACGATATTCTCTACTTCCTTACAAAGCTTTACAACCGTCTCCGGCTGGATCAGCACACCACCGGTTCTGCTCGGGATATTGTACAGAATGATCGGTAACTTTACGGAATTTGCTATCAATGTGAAATGCTCTGCCAGACCCTTCTGTGTACATTTATTATAATATGGTGTAACGATCAGAAGTCCGTCTACACCTGCCTTTTCAGCTTCTGTAGATAAATAGATCGCTGTTTCCGTACAGTTGGAACCTGTTCCTGCAATAACAGGGATTCTCTTGTTGACTACCTTTACGCAGTAGCGGATCACATCCAGATGTTCTTCATGTGTCAGTGTGGAAGATTCTCCTGTTGTACCACATACGATAATGGCATCGGTTCCTCCGGCGATCTGACGCTCGATCTGCTCCTTAAATGCTTCATAGTTGACACTGCCATCCTCATGAAATGGTGTAACGATGGCAACACCTGCTCCAGTAAAAATTGACATATCCTCTTCCTCCTTGTTTCTATGGGAATTACAGCGGACGACCTTATGTTCCTTCATTTATATAATAGAATATGCGAAAAAACTTCCTATTATATAAAAAACCGGCACATGTGAGCCGGTAATCCTTCAATCTCCGATAGCTCCCCATCATTTACTGATGACAGTCATACAGCTCTTAACTGCATGCCCAAGAATAAAGTGGTCAGGCACCTTTTCTTTCGGCATCTTTCCCTTTCCTTCCTGTTCCTCTGCACCTGCTGCATCCCCGGATCTACTGTTGAAAAATGCGACCTCTATCTCATTTTATATTTTGATATGTAAGCTCTGCATAGCACTCAGAGCCTAAAAAAAGCATAGCACCAATACTGCCTTCTGTCAAGCAATTACAGACAGTTTCTGCCCCGGTCGGGATACGGCCGGGGCAGTTAGCATCATGCATCTGTGATGCATGACATTTCCTGGAACCTCAATCCATGCATAATCTGCTTCGCAGATGGATTGAGGCTGCATCATGCATCACAGATGCATGACATTACATTATTTAAAACACCTTAAAATTCACTGTTTCGATCTTGGAAACCTCGTCAGCCAGCATACACACCTCATCACTGAGCTGGATGCCTGTCATGATGACCGTTGTCTCCTCTGTTTTGGCAGAAATAAGCGTTCTCAGCTCTTCCACCGATAAGATACCGACATCGATCAGTCCCAGTACCTCATCTAAGATCAACAGATCGCATTCACCTGTTGACAATACCTTTTTGGCAAAATTCAGTCCGTTGCGGATATTCATCTTTTCTTCTTCCCGCGCTGCCTCATCCAGACTTGCATACTCCGCAGAGGATTTTTCAAAACGGAAAAACTTGATCTCCGGCTCCAGACGCTTCAGATATTCTGCATTCATCAGATGGTCTGCTTTCAAAAACTGGATGACAACAACTGTTTTCCCTTCACTTGCCGCATATAATGCTTCTCCCAGTGCAGCGGGCGTCTTTCCGTGTCCGTCTCCACTGTAAATATGGATCTTACCCTGTTTCATGTCACACCTCACAAAACGACTTTGCTCGTTTTACTTAACAGGCAGACTATACCACAAAATACCGCAGGATGCAACTTTTCCGCATTTTCCTGCTGTCAGGCATTCTGCAGGACACCCTGTTCTTCCTCGGAAGCAAGCTCCAGTTTGCTGACGCTTACCTCATATGCCACACGTTTTTCTGCCTGCTCCTCCGAGATCTTTTTCATGTACTCGCGGCTCTGGATCCTTCCCCAGATCCTGCAGCGTTCCCCAACCCTGAAATGATTCGCATATCTGGCATTTCTGCCCCAGCTGATGCACGGGATGTAATCGCTTTTTCCGTATGGACGGTTCACAGCCAGCAAAATATCCGCGATTTCTCTTCCAAGCGGTGTTTTCCGGTAAACAGGTTCCTTACAGATGAATCCGTCCAGAAAAATATAATTTGTCTTTTCATTTTCCGGTACCTGTTCAATAAATGCAACCTCCCGTACAAAAACGGAAAGGATCAGTCTGTTCCTGTGTTCTTCGTGACGGTTATAAGACCTGAACTGTCCGCTTACCATGACGAGTGTTCCTCTGTAGTCCTTTGAAACATCCATCAGCCTTTCTGAGATCATAAGCGGTATCCTGTCTGATGAATCGCTGAGCCTTGGCACAAGAATATCTACCATATAAAAGCCCTCGCCAAAAATCTCATGGCTGTAGACAAATTCTCCTACGATTTCTCCCATCACGGTTACCTGATTGTTTTCCATTACCTTATCTGTCATGTTCCGGTTCTCCCTTCTTACTTTAAGAATTTTTTCCTTATTTACTTACGTCAGACATTGTCTGCTATATATATTTATGAAAAAATCCCATAATTATGACATGGTTTCATCGACAAAAGCTGGTGTTTTCTTACAGTCCTTGTTGATTTTTGCAAAAAATGTGATAGACTATAAACGTTTGGGTATCCTATTTAACTGTAGACCCCGTTTTTAGAGAGTGAGGAGTTATATGAAAACAACGAGAGACGATATTCGTAATGTCGCAATCATCGCCCATGTCGATCACGGTAAAACGACACTGGTAGATGAACTGTTAAAACAAAGCGGTGTATTTCGTGAGAATCAGGAAGTGGCAGAACGTGTCATGGATTCCAATGATATCGAGAGAGAGCGTGGTATTACCATTCTTTCCAAGAACACAGCAGTTACTTATAAAAATACAAAGATCAACATTATCGACACACCAGGTCATGCAGACTTCGGCGGCGAAGTGGAACGTGTCCTGAAAATGGTAAATGGCGTCATCCTCGTAGTCGATGCCTTTGAAGGTGCCATGCCACAGACCAAATTCGTACTGCGTAAGGCACTGGAGCTGAAATTACCGGTTATCGTCTGTGTCAATAAGATCGACCGTCCGGAAGCAAGACCTGCTGAGGTTGTTGATGAAGTACTTGAACTTCTCATTGATCTGGATGCGGATGAATCCCAGCTTGACTGCCCGATCGTATATGCTTCCGCAAAAGCCGGAACCGCTTCTCTTTCCATAGATGAGCCGGGCAAAGATATGATGCCATTGTTCGAAACGATTCTGGATTACATTCCTGCACCGGAAGGGGATCCTGATGCAGGTACACAGGTACTGATCAGTACGATCGATTACAACGAATATGTCGGCCGTATCGGTGTCGGCAAAGTAGATAATGGCGTGATCCGTTTCAATCAGGATGTTGTCATCGTCAACCATCATGAGCCTGACAAGATGAAAAAAGTAAAGGTTTCCAAGCTGTATGAATTTGACGGTTTAAATAAGGTAGAAATCAAAGAAGCAGGCATCGGTTCCATCGTAGCGATTTCCGGTATCGCAGATATCCACATCGGTGATACACTCTGCAGCCCGGAGAATCCGGTTCCGATCCCATTCCAGAAGATTTCAGAGCCGACGATCGCCATGCATTTCATCGTCAATGACTCTCCGCTCGCCGGACAGGAAGGCAAATATGTCACAAGCCGTCATCTGCGCGACAGACTGTTCCGTGAATTAAATACAGATGTTTCCCTGCGTGTGGAAGAAACCGAAACAACAGAAAGCTTCAAGGTTTCCGGCCGTGGTGAATTACATCTTTCCGTTTTGATCGAAAATATGCGCCGTGAAGGCTATGAATTTGCTGTTTCCAAAGCCGAGGTTTTATACAAGACCGATGAAAACGGCAAAAAACTTGAGCCAATGGAGCTTGCTTATATCGATGTACCGGATGAATTCTCCGGTTCAGTCATCCAGAAGTTATCTGCCAGAAAGGGCGAGCTCATCAGCATGGGAGCTGCCAACGGTGGTTATGTCCGTCTTGAGTTCTCTATTCCGGCGCGTGGCCTGATCGGTTACCGCGGTGAATTCATGACCGATACAAAAGGAAATGGTATCATCAATACAACCTACGACGGATATGGTCCTTATAAGGGGGATATGATGTACCGTGCACAGGGTTCCTTGATTGCATTCGAATCCGGCGAAGCTATTACTTACGGTCTGTACAATGCACAGGAACGTGGTACTCTCTTCATCGGACCGGGCGAAAAGGTTTATGCCGGTATGGTAGTCGGTGAAACAGGTAAGGCGGAAGATATCGAGATCAATGTCTGCAAAAAGAAACAGATGACAAATACCCGTTCTTCCGGTTCAGATGAAGCACTTCGTCTGTCACCGCCAAAGATTCTCTCTTTGGAGCAGGCTCTTGAGTTTATCGATACCGATGAGCTCTTAGAGGTAACACCAAAGAGTCTTCGTATCCGTAAGAAGATCCTGGATCCTACCATGCGTAAGCGTGCAGGTTTCAGAAAATCATAAGCATTGATATTATGTAAACTTATATAAGATCAAAAAAAGGAAAGCCGGTGATGGCTTTCCTTTTTTACGCTCCAATATCCATGTTCATTTTCTCCCAGTTCGTTAAAACTAACTTGCATAACCAAGAATGACACACAAGTGCCCTGATGTCAATAGAGAATCCGATGGCTTCTTGACTTTATCAATTTGATGTGCTATAAAGTAAACAGTGTTTACCAATTATTTTTGCAAGGTAAAGGAGGCGTGCACTATTCGCGAAAGTACAAAAGAAACAAGAGAATTGATCCTGAAAAGTGCCAGGGATATCTTTCTTGAAACAGGCTATCAGGAAGCTTCCATGCGAAAGATCGCTGCCCGGGCCGGTATCACTGCAGGAGCCATCTATAAACATTTTTCCGGTAAAGAAGAAATGTTTGGAGAGCTCTTTCATGCATGCGGCAAAAAACTTATGAGCATTACCGAATCTATGATCGGCGTTGACTTTTCTGCCCTGTCAGATGCGGTGCTGGTTCAGGTTCTGTATTCGAAGATATCCATGCAGACACTTCATCTATTACAGGATGATATGCAGCTTCTTCATATGTTATTAAAAAATGATTCCGGGACTTATCTTGCACGTTTTCGATCTATCTATATAGAACGCTGCACCGCATTTGCAGCCAATTATTATGATGAACTGTACCGTCGTGGTATTTCCTCTAAAAAATTATCGAAAAAAACCATCTATATGCTTTCTTCCTCGGAATTTTCCATGATCTGTGAGATGATCGCTGATGATGCCTGCCAGAATGGCATCACAGAAGAAATGAAAGCCGCATTTACAGAAGCAATGACTGTTCTGCTCCGTGGATTAGAGGCAGAACTGGACATCCATTATCAAACCGGAGGTGACAAAATATGAAAAATACATTGCAGGCAAAACTGATCTATCGTTTTTATCACAGCGCCGTAAAGGCAGAATTGAAAAGACGTGGGTTCTCTAAGAATATAGTCAAAAAGATTGAAAAAGAACATAAACTGATCGTGGAACGGGCAAAGGATATCGGCAAATCCAATCTGCTGAGTTCTTACATCATGGGAAGTTATTTTATTGCATTAAATCGCAGCACCGAAAAATCCGCTGAAGAAAACTATGAAATATTCCGTGATGGACTGTGTGCCTCTAAGCTGTTTCATAAAATAATGGGCGATGCAGATAGTTATCTGGATCCCAAGCGAATGCCTGCAAGGCTGAAATGGTCTGAGGAAAGCCATAAGCGCAAGTATGAAAACGACTGGGTTGTGGATATTCTGCCGGGAAATGAATCGTATGATCTTGGTTACGATTATCATGAGTGCGGTATCTGTAAACTGTGTCAGGATGAAGGATGTCCAGATCTGGCAGCTTATCTGTGTAGAATGGATTATGTGCTTGCGGATATTATGCACATGAAATTAGTGAGAACCGGAACAATTGCAGAAGGAGCAGCCTTCTGCGACTTCCGATACAGTAAGCCTCGTGATGAGGAAAATAGCTGACCTTCCGGTCAGCTCAGATTCTATTTATATTCTGCTATGATCCACTCTTCTTTCCAGCAGTTCACGCATATATACCATAAGTGCCAGGAAAAGGAATAAATACGCCGGCAACAGCCTGATAGATATATGGTTTGCGATCAGCGATGCTATTTTCCCAAAAGGAAGCAGCATCACTATAATGCCGATCAAAATGATAGCCTGCCCCAAGACCATAAGGAATTGCTCCGGCATAAGACACCGGTACCTGAAATTCCGGATACATATTCGGCCATGCTGCACCAAGCAGGGCATCCGGCAATCCCAGACTGATAAAAGAAAGATAGATAATGCCTAATAAAAACTCATTTCCTTCTCCCGTTTTTATGACTTGATCAATCAGATAGTTCACCGATCATCTGCTCAAATAATTCCGGTTTCAGCAAAACCAGTCCTGCATGACCTAATTCCGGCAATACTGTAAACTCTGTCTGCGGGAACTTGCTTTTTATATACGCGATATCCTGCTTTCGTTCTTTTTCCTCGCCATTTGTATACCAGTAATGGAGCTTCGTATCTATTGTAGGAACAGGATCCGGCACTTTGTAATTATTGCAGGAATCAAAGGTGCGCCACAGTGTTTTTCTGCTGCAATGTCTCAGAACATCTGCCACATACTGCAGATCCTCCTTGGTATACTCATCTGTTGCAAATGCTTTTTCCAAAAGACCCACACCGCCTGTTCTTCCGATCATCATCATAAGATAATCCTTCAGGGCAATGAAACGCGTCACGATCCATGGCAGCTGATAAGGGGTGATGCCACCATCCATGACACAGTGTTTTATTTTGATCAGTTGTCCCAGCGCAACCAGCAGTGCAACGGAACCGCCCATGGAGCAGCCATACACCGCATATAATTCCGTATAGCCCTGTGCTTTCATCCATACATTCAGATCCGAAGCGATCTGCTCCACACTTGTGAAATCACTGTCATTGTCAAAGTCATATCCCGGAAGTGCCGGAACAAGCAGATGATACTTTTTCTCCAGCAGCGGAATGACATTTTCAAAGTAATCCCATTTCACAACGGAAGGATGGATCAATAAAATAAGTTCTGTATTCTCTTTTCCGAATTCATGAATTGTCATTGGTATATACCTCTCTTTTTATACTTATGTTAGTTAATACTAACCAAGTATAGCAGGTTACCACTGCACATGCAACCTATCTCGTTCTCTTAATGCTGTAATCGCTGTCATACATTTCTTTCAGCTTTTCTACTGTATTATAAACACCATCCATACAGAATTCCTTCGACCATGTCATGTAATATGCCCATGGTGTATGGCTCTGCTCCAGCTTTTTGACATCCGGGTTGTAGCCAACCTCTGTCAGGGCTGCCACTTTGTTTCTGGATGTATTGGCGATCAGCTCCTCATACTGCTTCTGGTAATCTGTCGCTTCATATTCCGGCAGATAAATATCCCACGATACCACATCCACATAAGCATCACCCGGATACCCTTCCTTTGTCGGGCAGCTCCAAACCCAGAGCAGGTTGTCCAGATGCTTTTGGTTTACATAATAGTCAAACATCAGCTTGTAAAGCTCTGCTGCCACTTTACCGCCCTTTCTGCCCCACCAGAACCAGGTGCCTTCTACTTCATGGAACGGACGCCACAAAACAGGGATATTTTCCTGCTGAAAGCGGGCGAGCTGCCCGGCGATCACATCCAGATCCTGATAAAAGGCTTTGCGCTCCTTCGTGCCCTCTACAAGCACCTGCTCAGGATCAAACTCTGTATACTCGCTGTAAAAGCTCTTATCTCTTCCCCCCACCGGTGAAAACCAGTGAAAACAGATAGAAACAATACCGTCTGTCTCTTTTGCCCATTTGACCGCAGTGTCCATGGTGCCTTGATTTTCCTTTACCTCCACAAGGCACGCCTCGGATGCATCCGCATAATTGATATTTGGGGAATAGCCCAATAGCTCAAATCCCTGCAGCTTCGGATAAGCGCCCGTCTTTTCATGGATATAGGTGATCTCTTCCATCGGATTTGTCTGCGTATGCTGTCCGGTTATGATCTTTTTGCCGGCTGTTTCATATAAATATACCAATAATTCTTTTGCCTCTTTTGTAGCGCTTTCATTCACAGGTTTCATTTCTCAGTTCTCCTTTTGTAATCTCTGTTTTTCCGTTTGTTTTTTCTGTCAGCATTTTAATTGCTGCATTCTCTTCTCCCGCCGGTACCAGCACATGGAACAGTACTTTTGCGCCATATTCCGTATCTGCTGTGCGAAACCCCGCCTGGGAAAGCAGATACTGGATTTTCCCGACATCCGTGTATTCCGCCGTCAGCATCAGCTCCTGCATCAAAAGCTGCTGTCTGATCTCAGCGTGCAAAAGAGCTTCCGAAACAGCCCCCTGATAAGCACGTACCAGTCCGCCCGTTCCCAGCAACACACCGCCAAAATACCTCGTTACAACAGCCGCCACGTTATGTACATCCTGCCCGGTCAGCACAGAGAGCATCGGTCTGCCCGCTGTCCCGCTCGGCTCACCGTCATCGGAGGAATGCATGATCTCGTTGTTTTCCCCGATCACATAAGCGCTGCAGTTGTGCCTTGCATCCCAGTATTTCTTTTTGCAGGCAGCTATGAACTGCTCTGCCTCCTCCTGCGACTGTACGGGACATAATGTTGCGATAAATCTTGATTTCTTCTCTATAATCTCGCCCTGCGCCTGCTGCAGTATGATCTTCATATACGGATCCTGCTCCTTTACTTGTCTGATATTCTATATAGTCTATATTTAATGGGTTTGCATGTTTCATGGCGGACCGTTGAAAAACGTCGGTACTTAGGGTGTGTATTTTACGCCCTTACGTACCGCTACGTTTTTTATCGAGCGAGAGCGAGTCTGGCATGGAATATGCGAATCCATTATATTACATATAATTCTACGATGATAGCATACCACAGATTCCGTATAAAAGTGTACCATTTTGTGAACAATCCTATATATGGAAGATTACCCTTTCCTTTAATGGCTGTTTTTGGTATAATCAGTTGGAATAAGGAGGCTTTATTCATGAATTATGGTAAAAAAAGCATCCGCAAAAAACAGCGGCAGCTTAATTCTAAATCAACGAAATTCAGCAAAATGTTCTTACTGGCATTTTTGAAAGCACTGCTCATTTGTATGATCAGTGTGTGCATTATCGGTGTCTGTCTCGGTATCGGTATGTTTAAGGGAATTCTGGCATCTGCTCCCGATATTTCCAGCCTGGACGTTACGCCGAGCGGTTATGCGACCGTCGTTTACGATAACAGCGGCAAACAGATCGCCAAGCTCGTCGGTACCAATTCCAACCGCAGCTATGTCAAGATGGATCAGATCCCGGAAAATATGGCTAACGCCTTTGTCGCGATCGAAGATGCGCGTTTCTACCAGCATAACGGTATTGATATCAAGGGTATTATCAGAGCCGGTGTGACCGCGATCAAGACAAGACATCTCGGACAAGGTGCCAGCACGATCACCCAGCAGCTTTTGAAAAACAACGTCTTTGAGGGCTGGGTAACGGAAAACTCCGATCTTGTCCGTATCAAGCGTAAGATTCAGGAGCAGTATCTGGCACTGGAGCTCGAAAAAAGAATGAGCAAGCGGGATATTCTGGAGCTTTATATGAACTCGATCAACTTAGGACAGAATACACTTGGTGTACAGGCAGCTTCCATGCGTTACTTCAATAAGCCCGTATCTGAGCTGAATTTATCCGAATGTGCGGTTATTGCCGGCATCACACAGAACCCGTCCAAATACAATCCGATCACACATCCGGAAGACAATGCAGACAGGCGTACAAAGGTTCTGAATGATATGCTGGATCAGGGCTGGATCGATCAGGATGAATACGATGAAGCTATGGCAGACGATGTCTACTCCCGCATCAAGCAGGTAAATGAAACAACGGAAAATGATTCGATCAACTCCTACTTCGTTGATGCGCTGATTGATCAGGTTACTTCCGTTCTGATGGAAGAAAAGGGCTATAATGAAACACAGGCATATAATCTGGTTTATTCCGGCGGTCTGCAGATCCAGACAACGCAGGATCCTTCCATCCAGAAGATCTGTGACGAAATTTATAATAATGAAGAAAACTATCCTGAAAATACAAAATGGCTGCTTGACTATCAGCTCACTGTTCTGACAGCAGGTGGTGAGTATGTCAATTATTCAACGGAAATGTTCAAGCAGTATTTCAGGAACCAGCGTTCTTCCTATAACCTGCTGTATTCTTCTCAGGATGCTGCTTATACGGATATCGCGGAATATCAGCAGAGCGTTTTAAGCCCGGGTGATGAAGTCTATTCGGAAAATGTATCGCTGACACCGCAGCCACAGGTTTCCATTACCGTAGAGGATCAATCCACGGGTTACATCGTGGCAATGGTCGGCGGACGTGGTACAAAATCAGCCAGCCGTACTTTGAACAGAGCAACGGACACGACCAGACAGCCCGGATCTACCTTTAAAATTCTGTCTACTTATGCACCTGCTCTTGACAGCGCCGGTATGACTCTTGCCACTGTCCAGAACGATGCCCCATATAATTATGCAAACGGAAGGCCTGTCAGCAACTGGTATTCCAGCGGCTACAAGGGAATCTGTACACTCCGTTACGGTATTGAACAGTCCCTGAATATTGTTGCAGTAAAAACACTGACACAGATCACACCGCAGCTTGGTTTTGATTATCTGCAGAACTTCGGCTTTACTACCCTTGTGGAACGTCGTGAAGTCGAAACAAGCAGCGGTACCCAGATTTTCTCCGATATCACACAGTCTCTTGCACTGGGCGGTATCACAGACGGTGTTACTAATCTGGAACTGAATGCAGGCTATGCAACGGTTGCCAATAACGGTACTTATATCAAACCGACTTTATTTACCAAAATTCTGGATCACGATGGCAATGTTATGGTAGATAACACAACACCGGAATCTCATCAGGTTATCAAGGAAACAACTGCCTTCCTGCTGACAGATGCCATGGTCGATGTTGTCACAAAAGGTACCGGTGGTTCCGTCAACTTCGGCGGCGATGTCGCAATCGCCGGGAAAACCGGTACAACCTCCGATTATAAGGATGTCTGGTTTGCAGGCTACTCTCCGTACTATACAGCTACGACCTGGACAGGCTATGACAATAACGTATCTATGGAGACAAGTGCGGAAAAGAACTTATCCAAAACAATGTGGAAGGCTGTTATGTCCCGGATCCATGAAGGATTACCTGCCGCTTCCTTTACGAAGCCAAGCGGTATTGTGACCGCGACAGTCTGCTCAAAGTCCGGTAAACTGCCGATTGCAGGCGTATGTGATGCTTACTTAAATACAGAATACTTTGCAGAAGGTACCGTACCGACAGAAACATGTGATGTACACTTTTCCGGAATGGTATGTTCAGCAACCGGTCTTGCCGCTACAACGACCTGTCCTTATCAGGTTCCGGGCGTTATTGAAATTGCACCATCCGACGATGGTTCACCGGGTGCAACAAAGTATTGTCCACATACACCGGATTACTTTACAAATCCTGCCAATGCTGCTTCCATCCAGGCTGCTCAGCAGGCGATCGCACAGCAGCAGGCTGCAGCAGCACAGGCAGCGCAGCAGGCAGCACAGCAGGCACAGCAGCAGATCGATGCACAGGCAGATGCAGAAGAAGCCGGCGGCGGTGAAGCTCCTGCAGATGATGAGTAGAATGCATTAGATTATGTCAATGCGGATCAGCAAGCTATCACAATATAGAAACAGAAAGAAAAACCATGGATTAAAATTCTTCAGTCCATGGTTTTTTAAATGTACCATTCACTGTATTTCCAAGCCATTTCCAGCCCGTTCCTATGATGACATCCACCTATTCCCTGTCCAGCTTATAAAAGCTGCAGTGCAGCTGCGTCTCATCCACAGCTGACAATTCCTTTGGCAGTGTGATATGCAATCTCTCTACAGCCTTCTCACAGGTAAAATACGGGCTTGTACAAAGCGGTAACAGCACGCTGTCTGCCATCGTGTAAGTAAAGTGTGCACTGCCCTCTGCAGCGATCTCTGTCCCAAAAGACAGCTCCGCCTGTCCTGCGGCGATCTGTCCTTTCGTTTCCCCATTTGCCGTATCCCTGCCCGGATCCCGCAGATCGATAGCAACATCACAATCGATCTGTAAAAGGTCAATGTCCATTCCTGTGATCTTCCTTTCAAAGACAAGATCAAAGCCCTCTTCTGTCCGTTCAATCCGGTAAGGTATCTGCAGTTCCTGCCCTTTCTCTTCTATGCCGGCCCAGACTGCGGGCAGCATTTGCAGGCTCGTTTTATGCAGCAGCTGTGCATATGACTCATAATCGACCTTTGCAGCCTCTGTATGGCACTCTCCACGCAGCAAATAAATCACATTTTCATATTTATACGGTACATAATCCTGCTCCAGCAGATAATCATAGAGCAGAATGCTTCTGTCGCTGAAGGTCGCTTCATCGAACTGGATGTATGGTGCAAGAAGGATCAGATCCGGCAGATTTTCGGAAAGCTGCGCGATCGCCTTTTCCTGCATCGTGCGGTTGCTGATGTTATACACGGATGTAAACGTGAAAAAGCATTCCCGGTCAAATAAAACCGCATTGGCAACCGCATTGGTTGCATCCAGCCATGTCTTTCCTTCTGTCACCTCAGCCTGTAATACCGTTCCGATATTTTGCAGGCTCTGCAGCGTATTTCCCTGTACAAAACCTGTTCCCATATTGGATATTCCCGCATCCGTCACATATACGACCGGATCTGCGATCTCTTTTCCTCCGATCGTTGTATCTACAGATGCAGGAACCTCTTTGATCATACAAAGACTGTCCGCTGTTATGAGCGGTGCATCCTGACTCAGCCACAGCATCAGGGAACCGAGAGCCAGTGCCATAAGCCATTTTTTATGTTCGTATAAAAGGACTGACACTGTCAGAATGCTGAAAAAGATCGTCAATACCAGGGCTCTGCCCCCTTCATCAAACCGGACAAAAGCGTAATTTACCAAAATAAGATAACAGATCAGCAATGTCATAAACTGCCCTGCTGCTCTTTTCTCTTTCTTCAGTGCAAAATACAGACAAACGAGAAGTGGCAGTAAAAAGCCAAAAGTCCCGATAAAGAACGTTCCTTGCTCTCCCATCAGCCCCGGCAGAAGATAACCGGCTGCATCTGTCACATCTTCAAACATTGCCATACCATTGACACACAGCGTTGTTCCGGTATTATCCTTTAAATAAACCACAATCTGTAAAAACAGAGGGATAAAAGAAATGCCGAATACAATCAGTGCAAGCCAGCGCACAAGCATCCCAGGTCTATGCAGGATCTCTTTGCAGTTTTCTCCAAGCTTTGGCAAGCTTCTGCACAAAACGAGCGGCAGAAATGCCAGAGCAGCGGTTCCACCGATCGATGCGTTCCATGCAATCGCAAAGATAGAAAGGAGCACCCATGCATACAGATAATCGAGCTTTGGCAGCTTCTTACTAAACAGGACAAAAAACAGGATAAACAAAAACAGATACCGCATTCCCGCTGTTTTGACCAGAAACGGCATAAACAGCCAGACAAGCCATATACCTGCCCTGTGCTCCATAAAATAACAGATCACAAGTGCCAGCAGAGCCGCCATGGCAAGATCCCCAACTATTTTTGCCGCATTCAGGGAAAGATATGATCCGTCGAAAAACAGATAATCGATCGCTCCGTAATAATAATCACAAAGTCCGTGGATCGGGATCAGATCCAGATAAGGCAGCTTATGATACGACATCAGCTGCTGCATCGGAAGTGTGATCTCCCCGTTGTGGAAATAATCCATGCTGAGCAGCCCCTCCGGCTGTGTAAAAACACGCAGCATGGCTGCCATAACAAAGGTCGTCGGATAGATCCGGCTTTCCTTTCTGCTGCTAAAATACGCCCAGATCAGAAGTAACAGTGTCAGCAGGATACAGAAGTATTTCCATCTGGCGGAATAAAACAGCTCCATGATCTGTCCGGTCACTTCATATTGATAACGAAAATGCACAAAGGAAAGACAGCCAACCGGCAGTAAGATCTGCAGATATTTCTCAAGCTTTATCTTGACAAACAGCCTGCCAAGCTGTGGCAGTCCGCAAAGCATAAGAAAGAAAACGGCTGTAATCCCTAATAATACAAGGCTGCCAGCCTGCCAGAGCTGTGCGATCCTTACCTTCCAGCCTGCTGCCAGAAACAGCACGGTCAAAGCCCCATAGACAAATGACGCCTGTTCTACGCAGTTTACATAACTTGTTTTAGTGTGCTGACAAAGCAGATAACCCAAAAGCAATACCGCATAAAGCCCTGCATACTGCCACATATACCTCTGCTGTGTCAGTATCATAAGCATTACAGCTGCATATCCGATCATAAAACCATAAACTGCCTTTTCCCTGTCTGTTTTCTCTTCTCTGCCCGTATTCTGCCTTACCGGCTTCACTTTTAGCAGGATCCATGCAAACAGGATAAATAACAGCGGCAGACCAATGATCGCTCCCCGGATCAGCCACAAATCCGCCTGTTTGTTATAACCCGACCATGTTGTCAGCCCGCAGATCAGATCCTTGTAAACAGGCAGCTGATCGTACCAGCCCTTTATAAACAGACTGAAAATGGAAAACAGGGTTAAAACAGCTCCAAAAGCTGCTTCAATCCCTGTCCATAAATCTAAACTTTTAAACTGCGCAAAAAACTTTTTCATTTTGATCATAAGAACATGCAATGTGCCAGTGCCTGTCGCAGTTCCTCCTCCTTAATCGGTTTTGAGATAACTTCGGAAAAGCCGCAGTCATAAAAGATTTGTTTGGACTCCTCCGTAATGTTGGATGTCATGACTAAAAGCGGCAGAAGTTCAAAATAAGGATCCGCAAGCTGTCTGATCTCCTTTGCTGTCTGGATACCGCCCTTAACAGGCATCATATGATCAAGAATAACAAAATCATATTTCCTTGTATGAAGCTCTTCAATCGCCTCTTCACCACTTTCCACGGTCTTTGCCTGCATACCGTATGATTTCAGCAAAGATGCGACCAGCTTACAGTTTACCGGACTGTCATCTACCACAAGTGCCTTCACCTGCTTGGCGTAATACAGATTCTGTGCCTTTTTGCGGGAATCTGTGATCAGTTCCTTCTGCTCTTCTCTGTGTTTCTCCTTGATCTGTCCGATCGTTTCCTCATCCTCAACCGCCTGCAAAAATGAAATCACAAATTTGGTCTGTCTGACCTCTGCTCCAGCGGTCTTATCCAAAAAGATACCGTTCAGCTTCTGGATCATGTTTTTGGCAAGTGCAAAGCCCGGCGCATTTCCGTATCGCAGATCCTCTGTCAGATCCTCACTGCAGTCGATCCTGCACACCAGTGTGATATTCTGCCCTCTTCTTGGCAGAATACCCTTTTCATAAGTAACGGTCATTGTGACTGTTCCCTGCTCCGTAAACTGCAGCAGATCACTTAAGATATTGATCATGGCAAGACGGATCTTTTCGGTATCTCCAACGAGTACGCTGGGCAGATCATAATCCACATGCAGCAGAAAAACCTTATCCTTTCCCCGGATCATACTCTGTATTTTCTGGTTAATTTCCAGGAACAGACCTTTTGTATTATACGGTGATATCTGCTCAATTTCCTTAGCAGGTGCTGCTGCAGCTGTCACATAACTGCCATCCTCTCTTTGTTCCAGCAAAAAACCGGACAGGATCATATCCCTTTCCTTCATGCAGAGCAGATACATCAGAAGCATTAAGATCAGATACTCCAGTACAGTCGCAAGTATTTCCTCATAGCTTGTCTGATATGTGTAGCGCAGCGTATGAAGTCTGTTGTCCGTCTGGTAAAATTTATACAAAAATACACAGAGCATGGCAAAAAAACAATTTCTTGCCGTGTGTATAAATATCGCTTTGTCCGCATACAGAAGACTGACAAGCGGTACGATCACATAAAACAGCTTCAGACTGATCACATCATTACAGGCAACCAGACAGACAAGCCCTTCCATAAGTGTCAGACAGACACATCGGTTGACTGTTTCATTATAAGAATACCGGCAGACGATCACCGGAATAACCGATGCCGCAAAAATCAAGAGACATACTTTGATAAGTATGCTCTTTTCCAGCACAAGCACATCCACCTGCCATGCGATAACCGCCGCAGGGATCAGTATCAGAAATGCCGCGATCAGCTTCCCGAGAATCCCATTGATCCTGCGGTTATTATCTTTTATAAAATCCCTCATATAAAGATTTTGATTCATGTAGTATCCTTCTCCTTATAACCCTCTCACCAATACTTGACTTATTCAGAATTTTACCATATTTTACGCTGAGAATCCAGTTTTTGTTTGACAAAGAATCGTTTCTTTGATACAATATCGTTCGGTAATAAAAAAGCTGATGTGGCTCAGAGGTAGAGCACTTCCTTGGTAAGGAAGGGGTCACGGGTTCAATTCCCGTCATCAGCTC
>OHBM01000248.1_pt1 | contig 43830 bp, 39 predicted proteins | sample 1577251 | NCBI WGS metagenome assembly OHBM01 (sample SAMEA3541557, study PRJEB24748) | human gut metagenome | biome: human gut; feature: human-associated habitat; material: faeces | place: China | collected 2012 | reverse complement strand
CGCCACTGGTGTTCCTCCTAATATCTACGCATTTCACCGCTACACTAGGAATTCCACTTACCTCTCCGATACTCAAGTACGACAGTTTCCAATGCAGTCCCGGGGTTGAGCCCCGGGCTTTCACATCAGACTTGCCGCACCGCCTGCGCTCCCTTTACACCCAGTAAATCCGGATAACGCTTGCCCCCTACGTATTACCGCGGCTGCTGGCACGTAGTTAGCCGGGGCTTCTTAGTCAGGTACCGTCATTTTCTTCCCTGCTGATAGAGCTTTACATACCGAAATACTTCTTCACTCACGCGGCGTCGCTGCATCAGGGTTTCCCCCATTGTGCAATATTCCCCACTGCTGCCTCCCGTAGGAGTTTGGGCCGTGTCTCAGTCCCAATGTGGCCGGTCACCCTCTCAGGTCGGCTACTGATCGTCGCCTTGGTGGGCCGTTACCTCACCAACCAGCTAATCAGACGCGGGTCCATCTTGTACCACCGGAGTTTTTCACACTGCTTCATGCGAAGCTGTGCGCTTATGCGGTATTAGCAGTCGTTTCCAACTGTTGTCCCCCAGTACAAGGCAGGTTACCCACGCGTTACTCACCCGTCCGCCACTAACTTACATATCGCTAGGCTTCAATGTAAGTCCGTTCGACTTGCATGTGTTAGGCACGCCGCCAGCGTTCATCCTGAGCCAGGATCAAACTCTCATGTTAAAATGGTGTTTGTGTCCTGCCAGTTTTATCTGGCATAGTTTACTGTTAATTCGGGTAGCTTCTCGATCTTTCGATCGATCTGCTTGTTCTTGAATTTCTCTGAAAATCTTGGAATTTTCAGGGTTGCATTACTGTTTATTTGTCAAAGATCAGTGTTTCTTTCGTTGCTGTTGTTCTCAGCGGCAACTCTGATATCTTATCACGACCGCTTTTGTTTGTCAACAACTTTTTTAAAAACTTTTTTGTCTTGAAAAACTTTCGTTTTTCGCGGCAGGTTTTTATATTACCATATCTGCCAGACATCTGTCAACAACTTTTCCGAAATCTTTTTGAATTTCTTTTTCGTTGTTGTGTTGTCTCGGTACTGCCCTGACAACGAATCTGAGTATATCACCCCATATATCACTTGTCAACATTATTTTTTGAATTTTTTACACAAATTATCCCCTGCCATGCAAATTCCGCATGTGCAGGGGATTTTCACCACTTTTCTATTATATTTTACGAAGAAAGGAAGCTTTTGTCCGAGCTGTTCGATCAGGTATGCCAGATAATTGTTTTCATACAGACATGTAAGGATCTTGCTGTCTCTGGTGTAATCTACGATGACCTGTCCCAGGGTTCCCAGATCTCTGAAGACGTTAAATGCATATATTGTCCAAACAATTAGGACAGTTTCCAATATTCCAACCACAATACCTAGTAATTTGTCCAGACTATGTACTATGGGTAGTTTTGAGATTACCTTTGCAGAGAAGAACACCACATTCAGTAAATGGTGTACCAGTCCGATGGCTGCCAACAGCAACAATGTAATGACCACATTGAAAAACCTTCCGTCAAAGTAACTGCTCAGCGCATTTCCCAGCAGGAACAGTACAACACAGGTGATCAGCAGGGAGATCAAAGAGATCAGGGATCTCACCATTCCCTTTTTATAACCGTCCACCACCATGCATAGCAAGATCACTGCTGTAATAATAAGCAATAAATTCAGATTCATTCGTATACTCCTTTATTTTAACTGTATGGTATCTATTGTATTATCCGTCACCAGGTAATATTTGTAGGATCCTCCCGTCGGAAGCATAAGTCGCACGCTCTTGCCAAAGTTCCCCCGGTATTTTTCCACACCCTCTGTCGTGAAGATCTGGCATTCCGATTCGTTGTAGATCACCATGGCATCCTCTTCAAAAAATATATCCGTATAATCCACATCAAAATAATAGCTTCCTACTTTTGCCGCCGAAGTATTATATACATCCATGCGGTATTTGGTCTCCGCCTGATCCGATAAAAATACCAGTCCTATGTATTTTTCGCTGTAAAAAACTGACTGGATCTCTTCATCATAGAGATATTCTCCGATGGTTACCGGCTTCTGCGATCCGCTAAAAATCATCAGACGGCTATCACCCGCTGCGAAGGCGGTATCATTATTCATAAACTGCACTTTCGGAACGACCAGATCGGAATAGGTATAAGCGCTGACCATATAGTCACTCTGATTCGCACCCACCGGGCCGAAATTATAGAACACCACGTTGGATTTCACCACTCCTGCATCTACATATAAGTAGCTGACCACCAACAGCTCTCCACTCGGGGACAGACTGATGGAGATGGGATATCCTCCGTCATTCATATGTGCCTGTCCGGTGTAGCTGTTGCTTCCGTCCGCTTCGTAGGTCATGATCCAGGTCGCATCTGTGTCCGCCAGTGTTGCCGTTACTCTGCCGGTGTCTGCTACCGTAATATTACGGATTGGCATGGTCGTGGTAATGGTTCCCAGCTGTTTCTCCGTATTCTGTACATAGATCTCACGACCATTGTAACTACCGATAGCTGCCACACTTCCGCAGGTGGCAAGTTTCACATCCTGGATAACATAAGTCTGATTCCATTTCACATTTCCCTTTGCATCCGTACAATGTGCGCCATCCTTACTATATGTAAGAATTCCGTTTTTCAGGCGGACATCTATGGCATCTGACGAAGTCTCCCTGTTTACAGAGGACAAGGTATCATATCCTGTGTAAATATGCCGCTTCGCCTGCACCACTACCAGTGCCAGCGCCGCTCCCAGTGCCGCCGCTGCCAGAAGCACCCGATATACAATGGTCAGTTTATGTTTACGAATCTTTTTCTTATAGTCATCCTGATTCTTTTGCCGTTTTTCTTTTTCTTTCAGATAATTTTTAATATCTGCTGCCATGCATTTATTTCCTTATGTATCCTTATATCCTACTATTGTGTAACATTTACAGTATACCATAATCTAACCTTTTGAGAATAAATTTTTTACGGCAGAAGGATTTCCTGTCCGATTTCGATATCATCCGGATCTGTGATTCCGTTCAATGCGCAGATTTCCGACACTTTTGTATTGCTTCCGTAATTACGTAAAGAGATACCGATCAATGTGTCACCTTTCTTGATCGTATAAGCCGTCGGCTGTGCCACAGCTGCCTGTGTCTGTGGTGTTTCCGATTCCACTGCCACTTCAGGTGTCAGTTCCGGTGTCGGTGTCACTTCCGGCTGCGGTTCTTCTGTTACATCTGTTGTTTCTTCCACAGCAGCTTCGGTCACCATCGTCTCCGGTGCAGCGGTTTCCTCTTTAGTTGTCGTATTCTCTGACATGGCATTGTTTTCCTGCCGCAGTGCATCTTCCAGCTTGTCCTCCGCCACGAGTGTGCTGACCTGGTTCTGCTCCTCCACCGCATCCGGTAATTTCTGCTCCATGAGACTGCTCATCGCCTGCCTGGCCGTCTCCCCCAGGGATTCCCCGGTGTTTTCCTGCCGCATCAGTGCCAGTGCCATAACGCACAGCAGTACGAACACTCCCGTGGCTGCCATCTTCATCCGGCGCAGTCCCACCGTAGGCATGGGAATGATGTTATCTCTACGTTCCATTCGTCCGGCATATTCGACATGCCCGGTATGTACGTTTTCCTGTCTCTGTCTGCGCTCTTCCTGCCGCTTCTTTACGACCTCATATTTTTCCTGATCTACCTTCTCCGGTTCCGCTTCCTCTCCCCGATTCTCCAGCATGTACGCCAGCATGCTGTCATTTTTTTCATAAAATTGTGCATAGCCTGCCACATACCGGCAGATCTCCTGCTCACAGATCCGGAAGCCTTCCACCATCTCTCCGTTCAAAATCTGATATCCTAAAAATGTCATTTCCGGAAAATACTTTTTCCGCAGCTTCTCGATCTCCTGCTCCTGTGCCTGGGACAAGTGCCGTATCGGTTTTTGCAGAAAATTCAGTTTCGCCGAACCATAGGCGAACAGATATGCCACACCATTCTCCGTCGTCCGTCTGCCATACAGCGCAATGGCAATGTCTTTGTTCTGTGCCATTCCGTTCATTTGTTTTATGTAAGATACCACATAATCTTCCACATAGACTCTGCAGTGCTTGTCCGCCTCTCCGATCTGCGTTATATTTTTCGGTAATTCCATACAAAAAACACCTCCCATGCCGTTTCTATCAGTTATCACTAACTATATCATCCGCACAGGAGGTATTTTAGCGTTCTTTGTCGCGTCCTTAAAAAAACACTTCGACAAAGTTTGCATAACTATTTATTTACTCGAATTTATATACGGTCACAGAATCATAATCACCATTTTCCCCACCAAAGATATAAGAAGGGAAGTTCTCATGATGAATGGTATCCGGATAATACTGGGTCTCCAGGGCAAATCCGGTTCTATTGTTATAGACTGCGCCTGCTTTGCCCTCTTCCGGTGCGATAAAGTTGCCCGCATAGAACTGTACGCCGGGCAATGTGGTATATACCTTCATCACTCTGCCGCTCTTCGGTCCTTTTGCAGTCGCAATATGTTTCAGGCTGCCATCCCAGTCATCAATGCAGAAATTATGATCATAGCCACCTGTCAGCTTTAACTGTTCAAAGTCTGCTTCAATATCTCTTCCGATCTTCTTCGGCTGTGTGAAATCCATGGGTGTGCCCGCCACTGCGCAGATCTCACCGGTAGGAATGGATCCCGGTACCACAGGTGTGAAATGGGAAGCTCCCAGCCATAATTCATGGTCTTCAATTCTGCCGGTGCCCTGTCCATCCAGATTAAAATAAGAATGATTGGTCAGATTAAAAATAGTCCGCTTGTCACTGGATGCATGATAATGCAGTCTTAAGGCATTCTCATCATCCAGGGAATAGGTTACGGACACCTTTTTATGTCCGGGGAATCCCAGATATCCATCCTCGTCCTCCAGAGAAAAGGTGACACTGTTCTCTCCCGGTACCGCATCCCAGATTCTCTTATGGAATCCCAGCTCAATATGTGTGTGCAGGTTGTTGGGTCCGTCATTTTGATCCATCCGATAATCCACACCGTCTAATGTATATGCTGCCCCTGCGGTACGGTTCGCACAGGGTCCAACCACTGCACCGAAGAAGCTGTAATTCTTATAATAACGGTCCACGCTGTCAAAGCCCAGTGTCACATCAGCTGTCACACCTTGCGCATCCGGTACCAGGATTCCTACCAGATTCGCACCGAGATCTGTTACCTTCGCCTGCATTCCCTTGCTGTTGCTCAGGGTATACAGAGAGATCTCTCTCCCTTCGGGGCTTTTCCCAAATACACTTTTTGTTACTGCCATTGTCTTCTCCTCCCACATTTATTCATTTTCTCTGCTGCTTATAACTCCACTCTGCCTTCTAAGGCACGGAGCAATGTTACCTCATCGATATATTCCAGATCACCACCCACGGGCACTCCGCTGGCAATTCTGGTCACCTTGATCCCGGTCGGTTTGATCAATTTACTGATATACATTGCCGTAGTCTCGCCCTCCAGGCTGGAATTGGTCGCAATGATCACTTCCTGCACATCTCCCTGCAGGCGTTCCATCAGTTCCTTCAGCTTGATATCACCGGGTCCCACGCCCAGCATGGGCGAGATGGCACCATGCAGGACATGGTACACACCTTCGTATTTGCCGGTCTTCTCATAGGCTGCCAGATCTCTGGTATTCTCCACCACCATGATCGTATGATGATCTCTTCTGGGATTTGCGCACACCGGGCAGATTTCCTTATCTGTCAGGGTATAACACTCCTTACAGTACCGGACATTGGCTCTGGCCTCGATCATGACATTCGCCAGTCTGTCCACACGGTCCTTCGGCATATTGATCAGGTGAAAAGCCAATCGTTGTGCGGACTTACTGCCAATCCCGGGCAGGGCTGCCAGTTCATCTATTAATTTATTGATCTGTCCGCTGTAAAGTTCCATTAGAAAGGAAATCCTCCTAAGCCTCCGGTCATTTTGCCCATGAGTTCGGCATTGGCTTCGTCAGCCTTGCGCAGTGCCTCGTTGGCTGCTGCCACGATTGCATCCTGTAATGTCTCAATATCCTCAGGGTCCACGATCTCCTCTGCCAGTTTGATGGCTGTGATCTCTTTTTTACCGTTGATGGTCACTTCCACAGCTCCGCCGCCTGCGGATGCAGAGAACTCCTTGGTCTCTAATTCCTTCTGTCCCTCTTCCATCTGACGCTGCATTCTCTGTGCCTGCTTCATCAGATTGTTCATATTACCGGGCATTGCACCTCCGGGGAATCCACCTCTTTTTGCCATGTTATTACTTCCTCCATATGATTTATACTCCCCTCATAGGAAGTCCGCTTTGCCTGCAAGCAGTCACGCTGCCTTTCTATGGGTGAGTTATTATTATATCTTACCTTATCTGCAAGCCTGTCGCAATCCTAAATTCACTCAGGATCACTCCTCTTCGTCGATCTCCATGTTGATGACCTTGCCAAGATCCACGTAATTGTCCTCGAACTGTCGGTTGCTTTCCACCGTCTGGATCGTCACTTCGATCTCCTTGCCGGAAAAGTCGGACAATAAAGCCTCCAGCTGCTGCTTATTCTGCTCGTGGGCTTCTCCCTTGAAATAATCGGAAGCCAGTCCGTCCTCCAGCACCACCATGAGCTTATTGTCTCCGCCCAGGCTCAATCTGGCATTTTTCAGATACATCTTCATGGGATTCTCTGCATTACCCACAATGGCCGGCCATTTCCGCACGATCTCCTGTACATCCTCGGGGATAGCCTTGGGCAGCTCCGGCTTTGGTCTCGCCGCGCCACCCTGCGGTCCCCCCTGTACTCCGGGAGCGCCGGCAGGCATTTGCGCTGTAACGACAATGCCGTTTTCCACTTTTTCCTCTACCTGACGGATACGATCCAGGACAGCTTCCTGATCTGTCTCCATCTCCGGCTTGCACAGCTTGATCAGCGCGATCTCTACCAGGATACGCTTCTGCGCTGCATAGCGGATCTGTCCGGACAGTTCGGAGAAAATATGGATATAGCGGATGATCTGATCCACGGAAAGCATGGAAGCTTCTTCCTTCAGATTCGCCAGATTATCCGTGGACATATCTATGACATCCTCCAGATTATCCGCTGTCTGTACCAGCATCAGATTCCGCAGATACCAGGTAAAGTCCGTGACGAACTGTACCAGTTCTCTGCCCTGCATGACAATCTCTTCCAACAGTTCAATGCATCCTAACACATTCCGGTCCATGACGAAGCGCAGCAATCTGCTGAACACTTCCGTATCCACTGCCCCCAACACATCCAGGGTCATGTCGTAGGTCAGCTCCTTGCCCAGATGGAAGGCAATACACTGATCCAGAAGGCTTAGCGCATCACGCATGGAACCGTCCGCTACTTTCGCAATGTAGCGCAGAGCTCTGTCCTCCACCTGTACCTGCTCCGTGTCCATCAGTTCCTTCATGCGATCCGTGATGGTATCAATGGATATTCGTTTAAAATCATATCTCTGGCAACGGGACAGGATCGTAATGGGGATCTTGTGCACCTCTGTGGTCGCCAGAATAAAAATAACATAAGAGGGCGGCTCTTCCAGAGTTTTTAACAATGCGTTGAAAGCTCCGGGGGAGAGCATATGCACCTCGTCGATGATGTAGACCTTGTATTTTCCCTCCGCCGGGGAATAAGATACCTCGTCGATGATCTCACGGATATTGTCCACACCGTTGTTGGAAGCCGCGTCGATCTCGATGACATTCATGCTTGCTCCCGCCGCAATGGCCTTACAAATACGGCATTCCCCACAGGGGCCGTCCTCTGTGGGGTGTTCGCAGTTCACTGTTTTCGCAAAAATCTTCGCCACCGTAGTTTTACCGGTACCTCTCGTTCCGGTGAACAGATACGCATGGCCGATCCGGTTCGCCCGTAGCTGATTCTTCAGTGTGGTCACGATATGATCCTGACCTTTGACATCGGAAAAAGCATCCGGACGAAACTTCCGGTATAGCGCTGTATATGACATGTGTTTTCTCTCTTCCTAACTTTGTTCTGCCGTGAAAACTTTCTTAATCGCCAAAGCAGATGCCCAGCATCTTCGCCTCCTGTACGATGGTGGCATCAGGGTCCACGGTCTTAAGCTTGCCCGCTACATCCTCTAACGGAACTCTTACGATCTCACGGTTCTTATAGCCTACCATGAAGCCGTACTGGTTGTCCATGATCAGCTTGCCTGCCTCGGAGCCCAGACGACTGGCGAATACTCTGTCGTAAGGGCAGGGGCTTCCGCCTCTCTGCATATGACCAGGTACGGTGACACGTACTTCTCTGCCGGTCTTCTCCTGGATCTGCGCAGCCACTTCATAGGATACGGAAGGGAACGGATATTTTTCCATCTTTTTCTTGTAATCTTTTTTCGGAAGGGCTGCATCCTCTTTGGAGATAGCACCCTCGGCTACCGCAATGATGGTAAAACGGCAGCCTTTTTTGTCTCTGTCTTCAATTTTCTCGATCACCTTATCGATATCATAAGGAATCTCGGGAATCAAAATGATATCCGCGCCGCCGGCCATGCCTGCATTCAGGGTAAGCCATCCTACCTTATGTCCCATCACTTCCACGATAAATACTCTGCCATGGGAAGCCGCTGTGGTGTGGATGCAGTCAATGGCATCCGTGGCGATGTCCACTGCGCTCTGGAAACCGAAGGTCATATCGGTGCCCCACAGGTCATTGTCAATGGTCTTGGGCAGCGTTACGATATTCAGGCCTTCCTTGCGCAGCAGGTTTGCGGTCTTGTGAGTACCGTTACCGCCTAGGATCACCAGGCAGTCTAACTGCAGCTTGTAATAATTCTGCTTCATGGCTTCGACCTTATTCAGTCCGTTAGGATCCGGATCCTGAATCGTCTTGAAGGGAGTACGGGAGGTTCCCAGGATTGTTCCGCCCTTAGTAAGAATACCGGAGAAATCCTTGTCCGTCAGCATTCGGAAATTACCGTAGATCAGTCCTCTGTAACCATCCAGGAAGCCATAGATCTCCACCTCTTCCTTACCGTTCGCCAGGGTCTTCACCACGCCTCTCATAGCTGCGTTCAGGGCCTGACAGTCACCACCGCTCGTTAACATTCCGATTCTCTTCATCGTAGGATCCTCCGTTTCTATATTTCATTATTTTCTCTTGCGTCTGCTATAACTATCCAACACTTTGAATCGTTATTTCTATTTTAATACATTTGTTTTCATCTGAAAATAGTTTATTGTGATTTCGTACGGTTTTCCAATTGAGACTTTTCCAATCGAGCAGGCTGTCTCCTACCCGGTTTGTATACTTCGTATACTCAAAAAAGAGCAGCCGTCCTCACGGTTACTCTTCTTTTCCTTCTCTGAAAAATGTATCCAGTTTTCCCAGACATTTGATCAATGTCTGCATTTCTTCCTCGTCCAGATCCCGAATGATCGTATGGATCATTTTCCTGTGAAAATCTCTGTGATGGAAAAAAGCTTTCCGCCCCTTCTCTGTCAGGGTCACCAGCACCACACGTTTGTCCTGTGTGCTGCGATTCCGTTCCAGGTAGCCTTTTTTCGAAAGGCCGTTCATATTCGTGGTCAGGGTTCCCACGGTGACGTGGAGTTCCCCCGCGATCCGGGACATACTCTTTGGTTCCTCGATGCCGATAGCCTCCAGAATGTGCATATCATTATTCGTAATATCCTTGAATTCTTCTGTTATGACCGCCTTTGCCTCTGCATCCATCACGTTATGGAACAGGTTCACCAGCAGTTCATTCAGCACCCGGTTGTTGCTCTTCTCCATAGTGTCCTCTACGATATCTGAAATATCTCTGTCGTATGTCCGAGATTTTTCGAAGCTGCCTTCTCCGACAGATATCCATCGTGTACGGCGCTCCGAATCATTTTCAGTATATCGTCTACCAGGTCATCACGCAAGCCCCAATCGTAAGTCCGGCGCCGAATCCCGCCAGAACGATGCGGTCGCCGCGGTGCAGTTTTCCCTGCCTGTGCAGTTCATCCAGAAGCACCGGAATGGAGGCGGAGGACAGATTGCCTACCTTCTCCAGATTTGTAGGAAATTTTTCACGATCCGCATGAAGGCGTTTCGCCACTGCATCAATAATACGTGCGTTGGCCTGATGTAATACGAACATATCAATATCCGGCACAGCAAGTCCGGCATCTGACAGCGCTTCCTCGATGCACTGCGGCACCCGTCTGGTAGCGAAACGATATACTTCCTGTCCATCCATTTGAATATAATGTTCTCTGTCGTTCGTCGGCTGGTTTTGGTCTGTTTTTGCCGCTGAAGTCCTTGCATAGGGGGTTGTCAGTTCTCTCGCTCCACATTGCAGGACTCCACCACCGGTGCCGTCGGAGTGGAGCGCCCGTCCCAGAATGCCTGCTGCAGGTATCCGTTTCTCCTCTGTCTCCGCCAAAGCGTTACCGTATTCCACCGCCCGGGACTCTGCCCTGCACCTCTCTACGACTACCGCTCCGGCACCGTCTCCAAACAGGATACAGCTGCTCCGGTCCGTCCAGTCCACCAGCTTGGACAGCACCTCACTGCCGATGATCAGTGCATTTTCTGCAAGTCCCATCCGCAGATAAGCATCCGCAGTATTCAGGGCAAATAAAAATCCGGAACAGGCCGCATTCACATCAAAAGCCAGTGCATTCACTGCGCCGATGTCCGCCTGCACCTGGCAGGCACAACAGGGCAGATACTGCTCCGGGGAACAGGTTGCCACCAGAATCAGGTCGATCTCTTCCGCTCTTTTTCCTGCCTGTTCCAGTGCTTTACGGGCTGCTTCTGACGCAAGTGTCACAACCGTCTCCCCCACAGACACATGACGCTCACCGATACCGGTTCTCTCACGGATCCATTCATCCGAGGTTTCCACCATCTGCTCCAATTCTTTATTTGTAACAATCCTTCCCGGAAGTGCACTTCCGGTTCCGGTGATCCTTATGGTCCTCACGCCATTTCCTCCATGATATCCTCTGTTCTTTCTATTTTCTGCGCCCTCCAGGCATTGCTGCCACAGAACAGCAGCCCGTTATCCACATCTCCCGTCGCCGCATTGATCAACGCTCTGGTGATGCAATAAGGCGCCGTCTTCGGGTCGCAGGTCTTAATGCAATGTCTGCATCCGGTCATAAACCGTTCTCCAGCTGCCACTTTTTCCAGAAAAGCATTCTGTATGGCTCTCCCAGGCATTCCCACAGGGCTTTTCACAATGACAATGTCTTCTTTTCGTGCGCTGAGATATGCCTGCTTGTATGCATCCGCCGCATCACATTCCTCCGTGGTCACGAACCGGGTTCCCATCTGTACCCCCGCAGCCCCCAACGACATGCAGTGTTCTTTGTCCTCACGGGTGTAGATTCCGCCCGCAGCGATCAGAGGAATCCCCAGTTCTGCCGCCTGCCGGATCATTGCCGTAAGTTCCTTCTCATATGTCTGCGGTGTATACGCATCCAGTTCTTCCCGCTTAAATCCCAGATGTCCTCCTGCCAGCGGTCCCTCCGCCACGATAAAGTCCGGCTTTCTGTCGTATTTTTTCATCCAGTATTTCGTGACGACCGACAGGGCACGGGGGCTCGACACGATCGGTGCTAACATCGTCCGATGGCTGCGCCCGGTCATCCCCTCCTCCGTCTCTGCCACGATTCCGGGCAGATCTAACGGCAGTCCGGCACCGGAGATAATACAGTCGGTACCTGCCAGCACTGCTGCCCTGACATAATCCTCGTAGCGTTGTGTTGCCACCATGATGTTGACACCGACGATACCGCCTCTTGCGGTCTGCCTTGCTTTTTCTATTTCTTTTCCGATAGTACGCAGATTGCAGGCGATGGGATCTCTGTCAAAATCCGGTTCCCGGAAACCGATCTGGGCAGTAGAAATGATGCCGATCCCACCGGCAGCTGCCACTGCTCCCGCCAGACCGGACAGGCTGATTCCCACACCCATGCCTCCCTGGATCACGGGAATATCTGCATGTAATTCCCCCAGGATTATTTTTCCGTGCTTCATCCCACATCACCTCTCGTTACCGCTTTAATACTTGCGGAACCTTTCATAACGTTCCTCTGCGATCTGTTCACCGGTCATGCCGGTATATTTTTGCAGAAATTCCTTGATATGTTCCTTGAGATACCCACCGATGGCTTCCACGGTACTTTGGTCTGCCCCGCCGTATTCCGGTACGATCCGTTCAATAACACCAAGCCGCTTCAGATCTTCCGAAGTGATATTCATGACTTCACTGGCTTCTCTGGCACGGTCCGCGTCCTTCCATAATATAGAAGCAAAGCCTTCGGGAGACAGGATCGAGTATGTGGCATTTTCCATCATCCAAACCTCATTGCCTACCGCCGTAGCCAATGCTCCGCCACTGCCGCCTTCTCCGATAAGGATGCACAATACCGGTACTTTTAAGGCTGACATCTCCAGCAGATTCCGGGCAATAGCCTCGCCCTGCCCTCTCTCCTCCGCCTCCACACCGCAGAAAGCTCCCGGCGTGTTTACAAAGCTGATAATGGGGCGGTGGAATTTCTCCGCCTGTTTCATCAGGCGCAGTGCCTTACGATACCCCTCCGGCATGGGCATTCCGTAATTGCGTCTGGCACACTCCGCAAAATCCTTGCCCTTCACATCTGCCAGCACCGTGACCGGCTGCCCGTCCAGGAATGCCACTGCACCTACCAGTGCTTTATCATCCCCATAATAACGGTCTCCGTGAGCTTCCACTACATAATCGAAAATGTAGGGAATATAGTCGGTTGCTGCCGGTCTGTCCACTCTCCGGACGGTCTTGACCTTTTCCCATGCTGTTCTGGGGAGTGTCAGGAATGACCGTTCCTTCACAATCTCCGTAGGTTCAAAATGGAAGTCAATATTTTTCTTAAAATCCGCATAATTTCCTTCCCTGCACCGATGCGTTGTGATCAGGAAATATAAGGTCTTCTTCAGATTCTCCCGACGGACGATACCGTCCACAAAACCATGCTCCTGTAAAAATTCCGCTGTCTGGAAGCCGTCAGGGAGACGCTGTCCCAGAGTCTGCTTAATGACTCTTGGTCCTGCGAAGCCGATCAAGGCTCCCGGTTCCGCCATGATCACATCTCCCAGCATGGCAAAGCTGGCCGTTACACCTCCTGTGGTGGGGTCCGTCAAAATAGTCGCATAGAGAAGTCCTGCTTCTCCATGCCGTTTGATCGCTGCGGAGGTCTTTGCCATCTGCATCAGCGACACGATTCCCTCCTGCATTCTCGCACCGCCGGAACAGCAGAACAAAAATACAGGCAGCCGCAATTCTGTCGCCTTTTCAATTGCCCGGGTGACTTTCTCACCGACCACATGCCCCATACTTCCCATCATGAATTTGGATTCGCAGATGCCGATCACAGCCTTTTCCCCGTAAATCTCGCATTCACCTACAGTCACAGCTTCTTTTGTGCCGGCTTTTTCCCTGGCCTCCGACAGCTTTTCTTCATAGCCCTCATATTTCAGTGGATTGCTCTCTTCTATCTCCTCGAACCATGGCTGAAAGCTTTTCCGGTCGGCCACCATGCGGATCCGATTGTGAGTCTTCACCCGGAAATAATAACCACACTCATAGCAGACATATTTATTTTTCGCTGCCCGGTCTCTGTTTATCATTTTCTTACATTTCGGGCATTTGATCTCTGTTTCTGTATCTACACTTCCCATACCTGCACCTCTTATTCTGCGTCACTCTTATCTCTCTGTCCCACTCATAAAAAATCACTTTCGCAGACTATTTTTATTTCAACGCAAAGGTAAGCTCTGCCTTCGCTGCCAGTTTTCCGTTTACCGTGGCGATTGCTTCCCCGACACCCACCGGTCCCTTACTGCGGATAATGGTGGTCTCCAGCTCCAGGGTGTCTCCGGGGCGCACCATCTGCTTGAATTTTGCCTTGTCGATTCCTGCAAAATAGGCGGTCTTGCCACGATGCTCCGGCAGAGACAGAATTGCAACCGCCCCTGTCTGTGCCAGTGCTTCCATGATCAACACGCCCGGCATCACCGGGTTCCCCGGAAAATGCCCGACAAAATACGGTTCGTTAAAGGTCACATTTTTTCGTCCCACTGCCCGCACACCGGGCTCCAGCTCCTCGATGGTATCGATCAGCAGAAATGGATGTCTGTGGGGCAGAATCTCCATGATTTCCTGTGTGTTATAAACTGACATTGTTCCTCCGTTCTGCGAATGCTGTCGTATCAACTACTTCCTCGCATTCTGCAATCGTCCTCGTTGATGCTCTGCCTTCTATCCTGTGTCTTGAACATCTGCTGCAGTTATTCTATGTACTTCTTCAACAGCAGACTCGCATTATGTCCACCGAAGCCCAACGAATTGGTCAGTGCATAAGGAACCTCTTCTTCGTAGCTGTCCCGGCAGTAATTCAGATCAAGTTCCTCCTCCGTCTCACGCAGTCCTACCGTGCGGTGAATATAGCCTTCCTGAATTTCTTTTACGCAGGTGACAAACTCCACTGCACCCGCTGCTCCCAAAAGATGTCCCACCATGGATTTGGTGGAATTGATCTTCAGATCATACGCATGTTCTCCAAATGCCAGCTTGATCGCTCTGGTCTCGAACAGGTCATTATGATGGGTGCTGGTTCCATGGGCATTGATATAAGTAAGCTCCTCCGGCGCCACACCGCCGTCTTTTAAGGCGTTCAGCATCGCGGTGGCTGCTCCGCTGCCATCCTCCGCAGGGGAGGTGATGTGATAGGCATCCGAAGAACAGCCATAACCGATCAGCTCCGCATAGATTTTTGCTCCGCGTCTCTTTGCATGCTCCAGCTCTTCCAGTACCACTACCGCCGAGCCTTCTCCCATAACGAAACCATTGCGGTCTTTATCGAAGGGAATCGAAGCTCTCTGAGGATCTTCACTAAATGACAGTGCTGTCAGTGCCGAAAATCCGGCAATGCCAATGGGGGTAATGGAGCTTTCCGTTCCTCCCGCTACCATTACATCCGCGTCGCCGTACTGGATCGTACGGTATGCTTCTCCGATGGAATGGGTGCCGGTTGCGCAGGCAGTGACCACGTTCAGACTCTTGCCTTTTAATCCATAGGCAATGCTGACATTGCCTGCTGCCATGTTGGAGATCATCAGTGGCACCAGCATGGGACCTACCCTGCCGGGGCCTTTCTCCTTCAGGCGGTCATATTCCCGCTCCATGGCCTGTAAGCTTCCGATGCCGCTTCCCACACTGCAGCCCACCATATACGGATCTTCCTGTTCCATAGTAAGACCTGCATCTGCGATCGCCTGTCCTGCAGCTGCGACTGCGAACTGGCAGAACTGCTCCATTCTACGGGCGGATTTTTTGTCCATATATTGTGTAGGATCAAAATCCTTCACTTCCGCCGCCAGCTTACAACGGTAATCCGCAGTATCAAAATATGTTATAGGACCAAATCCGGTCTTGCCCTCTTTGATACCATTCCAGAATTCCTCTACGCTGTTTCCAATAGGAGTGATGGCTCCCATACCTGTTATTACAACTCTTCTATTTTTACCCATACGTGATATACTCCCTCGCGTCCTGACTTATTTTCTATCCTGCTGTATCGTTAGCGGACATATTTTTCTATTCTGCTTTCCTGTTGTAGGACTTGTTTTTACATCGCCATACCGCCGTCCACGCACAGCACCTGTCCGGTGATATAGTCCGAGGCATTTCCTGCCAGGAACAGAACCGCCTGTGCGACATCCTCCGGTCTTCCCATTTTCTTAAGCGGGATCTGTCCGACCGCATTATCCTGTACCGCCTCCGGCAGCTTGTCTGTCATATCTGTCCGGATAAATCCGGGTGCCACGGCATTCACACAGATATTCCGGGATGCCAGTTCTCTTGCTACGCTTTTCGTCAGTCCGATCAGCCCCGCCTTGGATGCGGAATAATTAGCCTGCCCGGCATTCCCAACGATACCACTGACAGAAGAGATATTGATGATCTTGCCATAACGTTGCTTCATGAAAGTCCTGCCAAGATGCTTGATCATGTGAAACGCACCCTTTAGATTCGTGTCCATCACAGCATTGAATTCTTCTTCCGTCATCCGTACGATCAGATTGTCCCGCGTGATCCCGGCGTTATTGACAAGAATGTCAACTCTGCCGTATTTCCCTGTTACTGCCTTTACAAAGGCTTCACTCTCTGCAAAATCTGCAACATTACACTTCACAGCCTCTGCCACGCCGCCGTGGCTTCGGATGTCCGTCGCCACTGCTTCTGCCGCCTCTGCAGATCCGTTATAATTAATGATCACCGTGGCTCCTTCTGCTGCCAGTGTTTGTGCCACTGCTTTTCCGATGCCCCGTGATGCTCCTGTGACAATAGCAACTTGTCCTGTCAGACTTTTTCCTGTCAGCATACCAGTTCCTCCATCACCCGGTCCAGATCCTCCGGTTTCTCGATATTATATACTTTGACATTTCTGTCAATTTTACGGACGAAGCTTGTGAGTGTCTTCCCCGGGCCGATCTCTATGAACGTGTCCACGCCATCCGCGATCATGCGCTCTATGCTCTGGGTGAACTGTACGGGACTGGATACCTGTTGTTTCAGCAGTTCCGCAACCTGTGACGCATCTGTCACATAATCCGCTGTTACGTTGGATACATAAGGAATCCAAGGGGTTGACAGCTTGACGCTTTTCAGTTCTTCTGCCAATTGTTCTCCTGCATTTTTTAACAGGGCTGAGTGGAACGGTCCGCTGACCTTTAAGGGGATACAGCGTTTTGCACCTGCTTCTTTCAGCGCTTCTGATGCCGCCTCTACTGCATCTGCCTCTCCGGTGATCACGATCTGTCCCGGGCAGTTATAATTTGCCACCGAGACGACTTTGCCGGTTTCTTTTGCTGTCTGTCCGCAGATTTTTGCCACGATATCTCCGTCCAGTCCTAATACCGCTGCCATGGCGCCTCCTTCCGGATAGGCCTCCTGCATATAGATACCACGCATCCTTATGATCCGGAACAGGTCCGGCAGTTCCATCACACCAGCAGCAGCCAGCGCCCCATATTCTCCAAGGCTTAAGCCCGCTGCCATCTCCGCTTTCAGACCCTTGGCTTCCAGTACCTTCAGGATTGCGACTTCCATGGTAAGCATAGCGATCTGCGTATATTCTGTAACGTTGATATAAGGATTTTCCTCAAAGGTCAGCTGCTCCATAGAGTACGGATGTCCGCTATCCGCCTGCTTTTCCCGTTTATCCTGCCAGTATAGATTCTGAAGCACCTTGTCTGCCAGCTTCCATACCGCCTGTGCTTCCGGGTAAGTATCATGGAATTCTTTTCCCATTCCTATGTACTGAGATCCCTGTCCCGGGAATAAAAATGCGATCTTGCTCATTCTTGTCATCTCCTATTACTATGTGATACGATTTGTTCCCCTCATTACAGCACAGTTTCTATTGCACCGTTTTCCACATACACTACGCCACCTGCCGCTGTTCGAAATCTGTTGTCAGCGGCTAGCTGTCGCTATGTTTTATTTATGCTGTCCTTGTGCCGCTATGCACTCCTGCGCCTGCTGCACTGTTTCTTCAATAATCTCACGGCAGGTCTGTTCTCTGCGGATCAATCCTGCGATCTGCCCAGCCATCAGGGTTCCATTGACGGTATCACCGTCCTGCACTGCCTTCCTAAGAGATCCCAACGTCAGCTTTTCCAGTTCCATGAAGTCTGCATTTTCCTTTTCCAGCTTCAGATACTCTCTGGTCATCTGGTTGCGCAGGGAACGCACCGGATGTCCGGTAGACATTCCCGTCACCACGGAATCTATATCCTTTGCCTTGATGATCTGATTCTTATAATTTTCATGAACAATAGATTCCTTCGATGCTACGAACCGGGTTCCCATCTGGATTCCCTCAGCTCCCAGCATGAAGGCCGCTGCCATTCCTCTGCCATCGGCGATACCTCCGGCCGCGATCACCGGGATAGGCACAGCATCCACCACCTGCGGCACCAGTGCCATGGTTGTGGTGGAACCGATATGTCCGCCGCTCTCCATGCCTTCCGCCACTACGGCGTCTGCTCCTGCCCGCTCCATCATCTTCGCCATAGCTACACTTGCCACCACCGGGATGACCTTCACTCCGGCACTTTTCCACAGCTCCATAAATTTTCCAGGATTTCCCGCACCTGTCGTTACCGCTTGTACTCCTTCTTCCACAACGATCTTCGCTACTTCCTCTGCGTTGGGATTGAGCAGCATGATATTCACGCCGAAGGGCTTGTCGGTCAGCTCTTTACATTTGCGGATTTCCTCCCGGACGACCTCAGGCGGAGCGGAAGCGGCACCGATGATGCCTAAGCCTCCGGCATTCGATACCGCTGCCGCCAGCTTATGTTCCGCCACCCATGCCATGCCGCCCTGGAAAATGGGATATTCGATTTGTAGAAGTTCCGTGATCTTTGTTTTCATTGTCTTTCTGATCCTTCTCGTCGTTCTGCGTTATATTACATATTCTGATGATACCAGGGTCAAAAGGTCTAAGCCCACATGAGGGCAGATATGCAGTCCTTACGCCTGCTCCTGAATATATCTGATAACATCACCTACTGTTGCCATATTTTCCAATTCCTCGGAAGGAATGGACACACCATATTCCTCTTCAAATGCCATTACCAGTTCAAACAGATCCAGGGAGTCCACTTCCAGATCCTCCTTGAAACGGGTCGCCTCCGTGATCTCTACATTCTCCTGGTTTAACTGTTCTCTGATGATGGCTGCTACTTTCTCTAACATGTTTTTACTCTCCTTATGCATTCTTTTTAATATTCTGTCTTTGCCGCTATGTTCTCTTCGGCACAATTGCTTTGGCTTCGCTATATCGTACAGCATTGCCCTGCGAATACTTTGATTATCAAAGTATTTATTTGCAATATACTACTTAGATGTTGTTCTGTCAACATCTTTTTTATAACTACCGCTTTCAACCTTATTATCACGTAGGCAGTAACAATCTCATTACAAAAGGTTTTTTCGTTTCTCCCCTTGCCAAACCGGCATTTTTCAGATAAAATAATTTACGTTGTAATCTTTTGGAGACGTATCGAAGTGGTCATAACGGGGCGCACTCGAAATGCGTTAGCCCTTTTCGGGCACGTGGGTTCAAATCCCACCGTCTCCGCGCATAAAAAGCCGATAATCTGTGAAAACAGACTATCGGCTTTTCGTTTTAGAAAAATGTGCAGAATATATGTTTATTTTCCAGAAAAATGTGTTACGTCTCCCGCAGGATCTGCATAATCGTATCATAGTGCTCCGGATCATGCGGGAAGGTGCAGCCTGAGCAGTCCTTGATCCGCCTGCCGTTTTTCTCGAAATACCGGGGATTCCCCGGGCAGTGCTCCAGGCGGTACAGGGGGCAGTAGCAGAACAGGCAGTTGAACTCCGTAAGTCCCTTGTGGCAGGGGAAATATTTACAATCTTTATTCTCAAAAAAGCGATAAGAATTTTCCATTTTCAATACCCACATCCTTCCATAACCTGCAAGGTTTGCGCCATAGTGCAAACTTGCGTGTGAAACATAGAACTTCTTCACGAAAGAGCCTTTGCTCTGAGTGATTAGAAGTTCTTTTCACACTTCACACTACACTTCTTCTGCCATGCACATTCCATGGGCAATCCCCTGCTCCTGCAGCTGTTTCTCCAGCTGATTCAGGGCATCGTCTTCGTCTTCCGCAAATATGACTGCCTGATAGACTTCCTTCGGTCCCTCCGGCGCCAGCGCCGTCACCTCATACATCTGCATGATTATTACCTCTTTCTCTTCCGATACAATTATGCCAAAATATTGCATCGTTCTTCTATCAACTTCTCAAACTGTTCTTTTATCTCTTCCGGCAGCATAGATTCCTTGTTCATTTTTTGATAAACTTCTTTCATGGATACCAGTTTTCCTATCATCTTTTCTGCAGAATTATGTGCTATACCGCATTTTCCCGCAAAAATATAGAAATCCTTTTTTCTAAGGTTCATCTTCTTCCCATTGAGAGTTAACGCAAGTTCCTCTTCATCCTCAGGCATGATCAGATTCACCGGAAGCATATCATACGCTGGTGAAAGCGCATACTCTCCGCTTCCCTCCTGCGTCTCCAACAGGGAAAAATTTTTCAAATGCATATCGGAATTTCCAATCAGGAATGAAAACACGATTCGTAAAAACAGTTCTGTTCTGTCCAGTCCCACCCTTGTTGAATATCGTTCTACGATCTTTTCACATCTTTCATAAGAGCCTCTGTACTTGTCTTCGGTCAGCCTCAGATCCAACTGGCAGAAATCTTCCATTGCCAGCATCCTGACACTGTCCCTTTGAAACACTCTGTCAATCCTTTTCGTGATATAAGCAAATCCATCCTTTAGCTGCAACAGCGCATGTGGTACCGTAACAATCCCGGACGCATCTGCCATGCACATTACCAGTTGTTCCGCCTCCGGCAACGCTCTGAATTCTGGAACCTGCGGTTTCAAAATATATCCCGTCGGATAGTTTACCAAAGTCAGCCTCGTTTTCTTCTTATCCGAGAACAGTTGCAATGACATTTTCCGCTGCACTCCGGGAACTGTATATCCACGGTTTACCGTTTCATTTGCCAGTTCTTTCAATTTTTCTTCATCCAGATCCAACTCCGGTATCCTGTCGCTTCCAAAAAAATGTCTGACACAGCTTTTATGCCATCCCCGCTTCTCATCTTCTACCGTCTGCAGTTTTTTCCAGCAGCACAGACAATTCATTCCTTCTTCTCCCTTATACTGACATTGCCGATCGCGTCCCGGCAGGCTACCGCCAACAGTCCAAAACGATCTTTCACATCAATCTTCCAGTTTCTGCTTACCACGCCCAGAAGCCATCCCTCCGGAATCAGACCGTCAAAAAAAGAAAACAATGTTTTCGACTGGTATGGTTCCTGTCGGATCGGCATTGTAAGAGATACCGCACTGGCATCTTCTCTTTTTCTGTATTCTTCATCATAGGAAAAAAGATAGCCTTCATCTGTCTCGGAAAGTTCTCCGGCATACACATTCCGGATATATACCTGAACACTTCTGAATATCTCCATAATATTCTTACCCTCTTTCCTTTCTGCCCGGCACAGCTTCCATGTCGAACATCGCCAATGCGATATTTACTTTATCCATCCGCACAGTCTCTTTCCCCTGTTCCAGATCTCTGACAAAGCGAAGTCCCAATCCCGAACGCATTGCAAAATCTTCCTGTGTCAGTCCGGCTGCTTTTCTATTTTCTTTTATAAATTCTGCAATCTTATTCATTATAATATCCATCCTAATTATCACCAATTATATACCCGTTCGGGTATATTTTCAAGTTCTTTCGTTGTTTTTATACCCGATAAGGTATATTTTATCCATTTCTTTTTTAAATTATACCTCATCGGGTGTAATTTATTTTTTTGCAAGCGAAAAGCGCCACTCCGGGGAAGAGTGCCGCTTTTCAGGAGAGATTTATGTATTGAATGTTGCTGGCGAAATATTAACCCTTGACACTTCCCATTGCCACGCCCTGGACAATGAACTTGGAAAGGATCAGGTACACTACGATAACGGGGAAGATGGAGAATGCGATGGTCACATACACCTGCCCCATATCGAACTTCAGGAAGTCTGCGGAACGCAGCTGGGCGATCAGGATAGGTAATGTCTTCATCTTGTCGTTATGCAGGATCAGTGCCGGTGTGAAGTAATTGTTCCAGCTGCTTACAAATGTGAAGATCGCCTGTACTGCGATGGCGGGCTTCATCAGAGGAAGCACGATAGTATTGAAAGTACGGAACTCACCGGAACCGTCGATTCTCGCTGCCTCTACCAGCGACAGGGGCAATGCGCTCTCCATGTACTGCTTCATATAGAAGAAAGTAACCGGAGCTGCGATTGCAGGAACGATCAAAGGAATAAAGTTATCTTCCAGTTTCATGTCTGATACTAACTGCAGGAAACCAAGTGCGGTAACCTGTGTAGGAATCGTCATGACTGCCATGATGAAAGTGAACATAAACTTTTTGATCTTAAAGTCATATACATGAATTGCATAAGCGGTCATGGTGGAGAAGTAGGTACAGAGTGCTGCGCTGCACAATGCTACGAACAAGCTGTTGAACATGCCTCTTACGATGGGTAATGTTCCTGCCATAACTCCCTGCCAGTTTTTCAACAGGTACGTGCTGGGAATCGGGGTAAAACCTTTGGTCAGTTCTCCGTGGGATCTGGTTGCGTTTACAAACAGCACATAGAACCAGAACAGGCACAGGAAGCTTACCAGTATCAATACTACATATGCAAGAATTCTTCTGGCATGGATACCCATACCTTTTTTTGTTTCGTTTGTTTCGATACTTAACATGTCTGCCACCCCCTATCAATCTTTCTTGTTGGAGAACTTGAATACAACGAGACTCAGAAGACCTGTGATAATAAACAGGATCACGGAGAGTGCACCGCCCATACCATAGTTCTTACTGAACAGATGCTTGTTCAGATACATGATCAGAGTCATGGTAGATCTCATAGGATCACCGGTACCATTGGTCAGGATCTGAGGTACATCAAACATCTGTAAGCCACCGATCAGGGATGTGATCATTACGTAGATCAGGATCGGTCGAAGCAGAGGTAATGTAATCTTAAAGAATACCTGTGTAGAAGTGGCACCGTCTACTTCTGCTGCCTCGAAAAGGGATGTATCAATACCCATCATACCAGCCATCAGAAGGATGGTGGTATTACCGAACCACATCAGGAAGTTCATAAATGCTACCAGGGATCTGGTACTCCATTCGTTGGAGAGGAACTTATAGGGTTCGCTGATCCATCCAAACTGCATCAGGATCTCATTGATCGGTCCGCCTTCAGAGAACAATGTGAAGAACAACATTGCAAATGCTGCTGCCATGATCAGGTTCGGCAGATAGATCACTGTCTTAAAAAATCTCTGTCCTTTTAATCTGAGGCTGGGATCCGAGAACCATGCGCCCAGTACCAGAGATACAATGATCTGCGGAATAAATCCCATGATCCACATGATCAATGTGTTCTCGGTATAAATCCAGATATCCGGATTTTTGAAAATTGTAATAAAGTTCTGTAATCCGACAAAGTTGGGACCGATCTGTGTCAGTCCGGAACGATAGTTCTCAAAAAAGCTGTAATAGAATGTTCTGAAAAGTGGAACTAACTGGAATATCAGATATACTACAATGAAAGGAATCAGGAAAATATAACCCCATTTATTGTAGCTTACCACCTTTCCGCGTTTTACCTTTGCCATAAATCATTCCTCCCTTTAGTTGCCATGCATACCTTCTGCATAGATTGTCGTGCCATAATTTCCGATAAGGCTCGCAGCAGATCTCTTACTTGCATTTTTTTACTTATAAAAAAGCTTCTGCCAGCCTTCTCTTTTTCTTATTTTTCTTGCTTTTTCCATTTTTTTGAGAGAAAAACCGTACCCACCTGACCAACCAGGCAGGTACGGCTCTCAATTACTTATTTTCAGCCAACTGCTTATCTAATTCAGATTAGTGAGTAAGCTCAGGATACTTCTCTTCTACAGCCTTGTAGAACAGATCCAGCGCACCATCCAGATCAGTCTTGCCTTCGAAGTAGTTCTTCATAGCATTCTGGAAGCTCTCGTTACATCCCTGATCGTAAGCGGACAGATTGCTCAGATCGATCTTCTCAGCACCTGCGCAGTACATAGCCAGAGGGTTCTGACCGCCCAGTACTTTGCTGGAGTAAGAGGTATCTGCTGCCATAGCTTCCATTGCAGGTACGTTGTTTACGAAATCATTATCATCTTTAACGATGTCGGTCATGATATCGGTATCGGTGGTCATCTTCAGGATGATGTCCTTAACAAGGCTCGCATTGTCAGTGCCCTGTGCTGCACATACCCAAGTACCGCCCCAGAAGAAGCCCTGAGGTCCTTCGGTAGCGCCCCACTTACCGGCGTTAGCGATAGATCCGTCAGTATCTGCTGCCATAGAGAAGTCTACGAACCAAGCGGGTCCAAAGTAGCAGAATACCTTACCATCGGGATAGAAGCCTTTGCTCCAGTCATCAGACCACAGATCATAAGTATTGGTTTCCTTAGCGTCAACCATCTTCTTGGAGTCCTCAACCCACTTCATGATGTTGTCATCTACTACGATCTTGCCATCCTGTACCCACTTACCGGATACGTTGTTGGAGTATACACGATAGGTATCGTTAGCAGAAGAAGTCATGAAGTAACCGGCTTTCTTCATAGTCTCAGCGGTTGCGGTAAAGGTATCCCAGTCAGCTACTGCCTTCTGAACCTCTGCAGGATCATCAGATCCAAGTACTTCCTTAGCTACGTCACGGCTGTAGATCAGGACACCGGGGCAGCCCTGCCATGAAACGCCCTTCAGAACGCCCTTGGAATCTGTAACGATATCCTTGGTGTACTGATACTGATTAGCCAGATCTGCATCGGTGATACCCAGATCAGCGATAGGCATGGTGTAATCGGTATCTACGTATTTCAGAGCGTAGTCAGCCTCGATCAGGAACATATCGATCTTGTCATCAGTTGCTGCGTCAGCCTGCTTTAACAGGTTGGCATCCAGATTGTTCTGGTAAGCGTTGTCATTACTGGGGGTAATGTTCCACTTAACAGTTACATCACCGATCTTACCGGTGGTACCGTCAACCTCTTCATATCCCGGATAGTGGGCGATCAGACGGCTCTTGAACTCTTCGTTCCAAGCGTAGATGTTGAGGACTTTTCCTTCCTCAGCTGCAGGCTCAGCTGCTACCTCGGTAGAAGCTGCTGCTTCGGTGGATGCTGCGGGTGCTGCCTCACTAGAAGCTGCTGCAGGAGCATCGTTGCTGTTGCCACAGCCTACCAGCATGCTGGCAAGCATAGCGGTTGTAAGTAAAGCACTAAGTACTTTTTTCTTCATGTTTGTTTCCTCCCATTTTTTGTTGAATGTTTGTTGTAAGTGCTTGTTGCATTTATCTTCATATGGTTGCGGTTGCGGCGCTTCCATATAAATGCCTGATTATTTGTCTGTCGGAATCTGTGCTACCGACTTGCCTTCCACTACCTTACCGGGTACTATGACCTGTTCGATAATGGTGGTCTTAGGTCTCTCTATGAGGCTGATCAATTCTCTGGCTGCGAGACAGCCTATCTGTTCGGTATCCTGTTGGACTGTGGTCAGCCTGGGCTCCAGCTGTCTTGCGGACTGAATCCCATCATATCCTGCCACCGAGATATCTTCGGGAATCTGTAACCCCCTCTCCCTGATAGCATTGATGCCTCCGAAAGAAGCGAAGTCATCCGGATAAATGATACATGTCGGCGGATCCGGAAGATCCAGCAATTCGTTAGTCACACGATAGGTCGTGGCAGTATCTCTGTAAGCTGCTTCTCTGATGTACTCATCGGGAATCTGTAATCCCAGCCGTTCTGCCGTCCGGTAGAAGCTGGATAACCGTCCCGAGGTAACTGCTGACATCGCGCCGTGGATATAGGCAATTTTCCTATGTCCTCTACTATATATGTATTCCAGCAGTTCTTTCATACCTGTCACATTGTCCGACATGATCGCGATACGATTATTAAACAGGTAGTCGATGGTGACCACCGGGATGGAACTCTGTACTAATTCGATGACTTCCGGATCTGCGAAATCAATACAAGCGAGCACCACTCCATCAAAGCCTCTGTACCTGCTGTGTTCCAGGTAGGACATCCGATCCGGACGGTTCTTGCAGCTGTTAATAAATGTAATGTCGTAACCGCTCTTCTCAGCCGTCCTCTTGAAGCTGTCCAGTACACTGGAAAAGTAATCATGAGTCAGACCGCTTTGTGCTTCATCTACGAAGAGGACTCCTATTCCGTAGGTTCTGTTCGTCTTCAATGCTCTGGCGGAAAGGTTCGGGGAATATCCCATCTCCTTGGCTACCCGTCTGATATTTGCTTTGGTTTCTTCTCCAATGTCCTTGTGGTCGTTCAGTGCCTTACTGACAGTTGCAACGGAGACTCCACAAATCTTGGAAATGTCTTTCAATGATGCCATAGCGTTCTCCTGTTTCATGTCTTCGTCATTTCATCCGACCTGTTTTGTAACTTAATCGTTTTCGTAGTTTTAATATATACCACCTTTGAGCATTTTGCAATACTTTTTTGCAGTTTTTTTCTAAAAAGTATTCACTTTGTCTATAATCAACAATTTCAAATAGGCGTTTTTGTACATTTGGCTTGTACAGTAATTGGATTTCTTCTATATAATGGCAAAGTGTGCGATAACGTTTGCTACTATTCCATTTCGTAAATCCTTTTTTGGGAGTTCTTTTTGTTTTGTATCTTCTGTCCATGTTTTTCTTGCGTATTTGTATATATTGCGCATTTTGCAGGCTTTTTCAAGATTCGTATTGCATTTTCAGCATTGCTTCTGTATAATACAAATCAGAATTTCGGATTACTTAATCGTTTGCTGAACATTAAGCAATCCGCAACGAAAAAACAAACACTCAACATACAACAACATGAAAGAAGGAGATTTTCTTATGAAGTATGGTCATTTTGATGATGTGCATCAGGAATATGTCATCACTACTCCCAAGACTCCGCTTCCCTGGATCAACTACCTGGGCTGCAACGAGTTTTTCAGTCTGATATCCAACACCTGCGGCGGATATACCTTCTATAAGGATGCCAAACTGCTGCGTCTGACCCGTTATCGTTACAACAATGTACCGGCAGACATCAACGGCAAATATCTGTATATTAAGGATGGAGATACCGTATGGAATCCCGGCTGGCAGCCTACGAAGACCGAGCTGGATTCTTACGAGTGCCGTCACGGTATCGGTTACAGCCGTTTCACCTCTTCCAAGAACGGTGTTAAGGCTTCCGTGCTCTCCTTCGTTCCTCTGAATGATAACTGTGAGATCTCCCAGCTGACTCTGACCAACGGAAGCTCCGAGGACAAGAAGCTGTCCGTATTCTCTTATGTAGAATGGTGTCTGTGGAATGCCGATGATGATATGAAGAACTTCCAGCGTAACTTAAGTACCGGCGAAGTGGAGGTACAGGATTCGACTATTTACCACAAGACCGAGTACCGCGAACGCCGTAATCATTACGCAATTTATTCTGTAAATACGAAGATTGACGGTTTCGATACCAGCAGAGATGCTTTTCTGGGTGCATACAGAGGTGCGGATTCTCCCGAAGCGGTTGAGAACGGCAAGTGCACAAACTCTATGGCAAGCGGCTGGTCTCCCATCGCTTCTCATCAGATCAATATAGATCTGGCAGCCGGTGAGACCAAGACCTTCATCTTCGTACTGGGTTATATCGAGAATCCCGAAGACGAGAAGTGGGAGTCTTACGGTGTGATCAACAAGACCCGTGCCAAGGAAATGCTGGCAAAATACCAGACCGACGCCCAGGTAGAGGACGCTTTTGCAGCACTGCAGGCTTACTGGAAACGGTTACTTGCCCGTTACACAGTAGCTTCTGCTGATGATAAGGTAAACCGCATGGTCAACACCTGGAACCAGTATCAGTGCATGGTAACCTTCAACATGTCCCGTTCCGCTTCTTATTATGAGTCTGGCATCGGTCGTGGCATGGGCTTCCGTGATTCCTGCCAGGATCTGCTCGGCTTCGTACATCTGATCCCGGATCGTGCAAGAGAGCGTATCATCGATATCGCTTCCACCCAGTTTCAGGACGGCAGTGCTTACCATCAGTACCAGCCTCTGACCAAGAAGGGCAACTCCGATATCGGCAGCGGCTTCAACGATGATCCTTTGTGGCTCATTGCAGGTACCAGTGCTTACGTAAGAGAGACCGGTGATACCTCCATCCTGACCCAGATGGTTCCTTTTGACAACGATATGAGCGTGGCTGCTCCTCTGATGGATCACTTAAAGCGCTCCTTAGACTATATCATCAACCACAAAGGCCCTCACGATCTGCCTCTGATCGGCCGCGCCGACTGGAATGACTGTCTGAACCTGAACTGCTTCTCCGCTCATCCCGGAGAATCCTTCCAGACCTTCGGTCCCAGTGAAGGACCCGTGGCAGAATCCGTATTCATTGCCGGTATGTTCGTAAAATACGGTGAAGAATACGCTCAGCTGTGCGAGCTGATGGGTGATGCCGCAGAAGCCGCAAGAGCACGTAAGGAAGTACAGGCAATGTACGATGCGATCCTGAAGGATGGCTGGGACGGCGACTGGTTCGTTCGTGCTTACGATGCTTACAGTCACAAGGTAGGTTCCAAGGAATGCCGCGAAGGTCAGATCTACATCGAGCCTCAGGGCTTCTGTGTACTCGCCGGTGTCGGTGTGAAGGAAGGGCTTGCCGAGAAGGCACTGAATTCCGTAAAAGAAAGACTGGATACCAAGTACGGTGTCATGATCTTACAGCCTGCATACACGGAGTATCACCTTGAGCTTGGTGAAGTATCCTCTTATCCCCCCGGATACAAGGAAAATGCCGGTATCTTCTGCCACAACAATCCCTGGGTATCCATCGCAGAAACTGTTCTGGGCAGAGGTGACAGAGCTTTTGATATCTACCGCAAGACCTGTCCCGCATACATCGAGGATATCAGTGAGATCCATCGTACCGAGCCTTATGTATACTCCCAGATGGTAGCCGGTAAGGATGCAAAATTCCACGGCGAAGCCAAGAACAGCTGGCTGACCGGTACTGCGGCATGGACTTTCGTAAATATCTCCCAGTACATCCTGGGTGTATATCCTACCCATCAGGGATTATCCGTAGATCCTTGTATTCCTAAGGGCTTCGGCGATTTCTCCATCACCCGTAAGTTCCGTGAGGGCACCTATCACATTCAGGTGAAGAACCCTCAGAACGTGGAGAAGGGTGTGGTATCCATGACCGTTGACGGCAAGGCTGTTGACGGACACATCATCCCTTACGAAAAGGGTAAAGAAGAGTACAACGTAGTCATTACGATGGGTTAATTCCTTTCAAAACGATTTCTATCCTCCTTAAAAACCCCGGCAGTTATGATAACTGTCGGGGTTTTGCATTGGATATTCGTAGTTTGCGCTGCAACGTCTGCTTACGGCCTGCTCGTCCTTATGGTGCGATGTTGTAGATATTTTCGCAGATTCCCGGTGAGACTTGATCACATGCCGGATGACTGTCAAATGATAGTATTTTCTCCATTTTTCTGAAGCAGCTTGCGGTATGTGGCATCCATTCCCAATGCCCCAAGCGGCGCTGTAATGAGGATCGACAGCACCGCCACCGAAAGGACGATCTTACCACAGGATAATCCCATTGCTAACGGCACGGAGCCGATGGCTGCCTGTACAGTAGCCTTCGGCAGATAAGCGATCATACAAAACAGGCGCTCCTTTTTACCTAGTTCCGTTCCCAGCAGGCACAACGCCACACCAACGGAGCGGAACACCAGTGCCAGCAGGATCATGCCTACCGCTGCAAGACCGGCTTCCATGGTATAGCGGATGTCCACCGCAGCGCCTACCAGCACAAACAGCACCACCTCCGCTGCCAGCCACAGCTTGCCAAACTTGGCAGACAACCTGCCCGTGACTTCCTTAGGTGTCCGCATCTTCAGTGCACAGGCCATGCTCACCACTGCTAGCAATCCGGAAAAAGCAACCGTTCCCTTTAACATCGTCTCCAGTGCTATTAACAGGAAGGATAATCCCATAATAATAATGACTTTCATGCTGTTGCGCACGTAACTGCCCTTCCGATATAACAGTTCAAAAAGCTGTCCCAGCAGACATCCCACCAACGCACCAAATAGCACACCGGTCAGGATCGATACCGGAATATTCACGAAATCCAGCGCATTGACCTGTCCGCCCTGTGCCATTCCGGCAAAGGTGGAAAACAGTACTATGACATAAATGTCATCGCAGGAAGCTCCTGCCAGGATCATCTGTGGAATACTTTTCTCTGTGCCATAGCCATTCTCCATAAGGTGCACCATCCTCGGCACCACCACAGCAGGTGACACTGCTGCCAGTACCGCACCCATGACCGCCGCATCCACTCTGTTGATATTCAGGATCATGGGGGCACATATTACAAAAGCAAGCAATTCACAAGTAGCGGGAACGCAGGATAGCAGGACTGCGGAACGTCCTACTTTTTTCAAATCCTTCAGATCCAGAGATAATCCGGCCTTGAGAAGTATAATGATCAGTGCGATCTGTCGCAGCTGTGATGAAATATTCAAAATCGATGCATCCAACAGGTTCAGCACATATGGTCCCAGAATAATTCCGGTAAACAACATTCCAATAATGCGTGGCAGGTGAATCTTCTGACAGATTGCTGCCATAAGAAGTCCCAGCAAAAAAATCAGTCCCAGTGATGTAAGCATAAAAATTTCCTCCATTTTCTCGCAGCAGGACGTTTTGGATTCCAGCAAAAAGGCTGATGTCCCCTGCATATTCTGCAGAAGTCATCAGCCAAATAAAATCCTATTTCGGCGGTTCGAAACCTAAGTTTCCGGGAGAACCTCATTCCCGATGTTTTTATTATATACTAGAAAATATCCGCCGTCAACGCATCCCCGAAATCCTCTGCTGGGATCTCGAAATCAACAATTCCCACTGCATACGGCTGCAGTACATACTGTCCGGATTCAAAGACAAATCCATCTCCCGTAATGCTGAAGGTCGGGCTTGCCGGTCCATTGCCGGTACCTGCAATGTCCGCTCCATAGATTTCCTGATAGATAGTATCCATATTTTCCGTACCATCTAACACTACCAGTTTAATACTCTTCTCATAATCAGGGAAGAAGCAGTCATCCGTCGCCTGCATCTCGGCAGCTTTTTTCGTCACCAGTTCCAGTGCTTTGTCACGGAATCCACTTCCGAGACTGTCAAAGGTGATTTTTTCTCCTGTCTGCGTATAATAGTTTCTGTAATCCTGTATGTACCAGCCATGCGCTCCCTGATCATATCCCTCGTTGCCCCATACCACGCTGATCACCTTGTCATCTGCACGGATCACCTGAAATGAAAGCTCTTCATAGCTTGTCACTCCCGACATCTCGCCCTCATAAACTGTACCGAAATCACTATTGTTGATACTATCCAAAAAAGTTTCCACATACGCGTTCAGATCCTTTTGGATCTTGTTCTGCGCTTCTTCATTACCTTCTATCGTGATCGTCGGCACCTGATAGGTATAGGTGTATTCTCTTTCCGCATTTTTCGGATCACTGCTGCCTTCAAAATCCTCTGTGGTAATCTCCACTTTGCCGGTTGCAGTAGTCTCGGTCTGCGTCTCCTGCTGCGATGCAGTCTCCGCCTCTGCATTTTCCTGCACGCTTTCCTCCACGTTCTCAATCGGGCTACCGGTCACCTCCGGGATTACCGGGGATTCCTGACTTCCGCATGCCGTAAGCGCAAGCAGCAGTCCTGTAAGTATTGTTGCCAATAATTTCTTCTTCATATTAATCTCCCTTCCGTAGACAATTCCTTCCGTCGGAGGAATCGCAAATCAAATTTTAAATTTGATTCTGCGACACTATTTTCCTCCCACTATCAATATATACCGTCCCTGCATCATAACTGCATCATATTCGAACAGTGGAATTTAGTCTGACACACTACATTCCAGTGGCTTGTTTACTATACAGAAAAACAGAGAATTTCGCCACGAATTACTATGATTATAACAGAAATCCATTATTTTTTCTCTAAAATCATTCGATTTCAGGCAACTTTTAAAGACACGGTGGAATTTACCTGTACACTGGAATTTAAAAAATCAAGTCAGCAGAAAAATAAAAACGAATGGTCCTCCCAAACCATTCGTTTTTATTTTCGTTTTCAATTTCCCGTCTTATACTTTTTCTCTTTTTATTGTGCCCACGTCTTAGTTCAGATTCATTCTCTGACCCACCTTGATCACATTTCGGTTCGTGATCTGTGCGTTTCTGCGAAGCAACTCTGTCAGGGTCATATGATTCCTCTGTGCGATCTTGGAAAGCGTATCTCCTGCCTTAACTATGTAATTATCTTCTGCAAACCATACGCTTTCGGACGGTCTGCGCTCCGTTACTGTTACCAGATAATTACCACCTCGCTTTAACGCGAACATGGACTGTCCATTAGAAGTTACGGTAAAGGATCCGCAGTACTCCAGGCGGCCCTTTTCTGCATTGTAGCGGTACATGTTTGCAGTCTTGCCTGCATTTTCCTTACCTACATTTACATGAATATTCACATTCACGCCAAAGCTGCCGGTGTCCTTAATCGCCAGTTGTCTTGTAGGTGCGGATGTCTTAGCAGCTACAACATTTGCAGGAATATTATTGCTCGCCTGATCCACTGTCAGGTCAATGTTCTGAATCTTAGACAGATCTTTATTTTTCAGATCCTGACCACTGATACTCATCGCTATACCATTTCCACTATGGAATGCAACCGTTACGTTGGTACCCTTAATGGTATTCAGCACCTTCTGCGGAACCTGTACCTCACCGGTGCATACCATGTTCATGTTAACCGTTGCAATCGCAGGATTCTGTGTAATTTCTGTAACCTTATCCTGTACAGAACTGCTTACTTCGTTCCAGTTCACAGTCTCCGGAGCAGAAGAAGTGCCTGCACTGCCGGTGCTGGTGCTACCAGTGTCGCTGTTGGTGCTGTTATCGGTTTTGCTGTCATCCTGCTTCGGTTCATCCGGTGTTACAGTAATGTCCCCGGAGGTTCTTCCGGACATTCTTGCACCTACACCTTCAGGCACCTCATCGGTCAATTCAAGGAAGCCATTCATATTGATGGTACCGTCTGCATTTCTGGTAATACCACCATCCGTCAGTGCAGATGCTGTATCCAGACTCTTGAACCAGGAAGCAGCTGCCTCCTTACCATTATTATTGACAGTCTTACTGCCATCAAAATAGTAATTCGTAACACTTTTGACATCTGCAGCATTCTGTGTTCCCAACAGTTTAAACTGTTCAGCCACCTTGTTGGACACCTTGTAGGATAAAATACCGTCTGCTGCAAATGCTGTATTTACAGCGGTGTTGGTGTAAAATGCTACGTTGTAACTTTCATTATCGAATGTTGTGCTACTGTATACCTTAATATCAGGACAGCTGTTAGAATCAATACCCTTTGCCTTGTTCGCAAAAGCAACAGAATTCTTCAGCACATGAGCTCCCGGCATACTGTCGCCACCCATTTTGAAACCATTACCATTGCCGGCATTGATCTCTCTGCCATTCTCGTCTAAAATATAGCCATTTTTGAATGCCACACTGTTCTGAATCGTTACTACTCCAATGGAACCACTCTGCACTTTAGCGAACAGATCCCATCCATCATCGGCATTGTATGCTGCGATACATCCGTCGAATACGTTGCCCTGACCTACAGTCAGTTTTGCAGCGAATCCATCCGCATCCTCATAGCCCTTATCTGCATTCAGATAGGAACTACAGTTCAAAATTGTGTTATGAGCTGGCCACTGATTAAATTGATCAGTGCCAAGATAACGGCTGATCTGTATACCTGTGTTACCATTTTTGTATGCTTTAATCCGATCCAGTATATTATGGTTACCGGATACCTGAATACCCTTCTGGGCATCTGCCGATCTGGTCACATCGAATCCCTGGAAATACCAGTAATCGCCTGCCAGTATCATGCCTGCGCATTTTCCGCCAAAGTCAAATACAGGTCTGGAGCCCGCCTCAGGATCAGCGATCATATAGATCATAGCATCTGCAGTACCATTGATTCCACGTTCTACTTTTACAGTACTGGACAGATTGTAAGTACCTTCCTTGATCAGGATCTTCTGTCCGGGTGCCACGATCTTCACTGCGGTGTAGATATCCATAGGCGCATCCTTGGTACCTGCCGCATTGGATTTACCGTTCGGACTCACATAGATATTGTTGTTCTCTACCGTCTTATACTCTACAGTGTGGTTAATAGTCACCGGATCATAGGAAGTCATTAACTTAAATTCGCCGGGTTTGTATTCCTTATCCGGGATAAAGTTGATCGTAAATGTGTTTTTGCCACTGTTGAGCTTCAGAGCTACCGTTTCCTTGGTCAATGCTTTGAATTCCTTGTTCAGGACTTCTTTTCCGTTCTGATCCTTCACGACCAGAGTACCGTCAGCATTGCCATAGTATACCAGATCATAATCCGCAGAATTGGAGAACGCAGGAGATTCTATCGTATTGATCGGATATACATATTCAATCTCTCTTTCCTCTGCTTTTTCATCATCTGCAGGGTTAATCGTCTTCAGATCAATATTACTTACCGTAATTCTCGCATTTCTGGAAGCGAAGAATCCAACATAAATATTGTCTTTATCAATCTGGGTCAAAGAATTTCTCTCCAGATCATAGTAACGTACTTCTTTGATTACTTTGTTATCCTTATCTAAATATCTCAGATAGTAACCTGTGTTGTTTCTCTGAATCTGCAGGCGGAAGTCAGTCAACGGATTCTCCAGGTTTCCGGTAGGCTCTGCCTTTTTATTCCAGTTACCCACAAGATTATAAGTGCCAGGACCCTTAGTTGCCGCACCGGTCTCCAGTGTTGTGGTCTCACTGACATAACCTGCAGGCATCGTAATGGTTCCATTTTTAATTGCAGCAACATCATCTGCTGTTACACCAAGTCTGGAAATCGCACCCAGACCAAGCTTCATAGATATCTTGTTGGCAGAGCTGTCAGTAGTTACATCCTCGCCATCCCAGTAATACTCAACCTTGGTAGCAATCGCCTGATAAGCATTGTTCCAGAATGCAGTTCCATCACCATTCAAACCAACTGCATCCGCAGCCATCATACCGAAGCCTTCCTGTCCATTGGAAAGCGTCCAACTGTCTACATGAATATCTGCTGTCAAAGTAAAGTTCTCAGTCTCAGGATCAATTGCCGTATAATAGAAAGTCAGTCCATCCGTAGATCCGGGTACGATCTTACCTTTGCCGCCTTCACTGTATACCGTTACCTTACCGTCATTTGCATTTCCGATAACACCATTATTCTTAGAATCCGTACTGGAACCGTATGTGGATACTCTCCAGACTCTCTGTGCCTCATCCACTACTGTCACCTCTGTGGTACCTTTTCCGGAGACGTCCTCTCCTCTGACTGCTACTACGGATATGGTATACATATTGCCCACTGTAAGACCACTTATGGTTGCTGCGGTAGTGGTACTCTCTGTTTTATTATCCGTTCCTTCTACAGTCACTACGTATTTCTCAGCTTCTTTTACTTCGCTCCATTCCAGTGCCACAGCACCTTTTCCTACATTCGTAGCGCTGGAGATCTTCGGTGCGGTCAGCGGAAGTACGAAATCTGCGTTCATGCTGTTGCCCGCCTTGTCCTCTTCTCCGTCACGGATTGCTTTTACCGTAAAAGTATAAGTTCCGGATGCTGCGGGGGTAAAGCTTACGACTGCCTCGTTGCCTTCCTTGGAAGACTTCGCAGTTCCGATAACGCTTCCTTCTGCATCGCTCATAGCGACTTCGATCTTGTCCGCGCCGTCGTAACCGATGTTGGTCTTTACGGTCACATCCACTTTACCGGCATTCTGTACCGCGCTGATAATCTCAGGGTTCTCTACAGTAGACCAGTCTGCGCGGGCAGGCTTCTCTGTGCTGCCTGCGGTCTCTGTTACGATTACTTTAAAAATGTAGTTATTATTCTCCAGACCTCCCAGGTAATAAGTTCCAGCCTCTGTTACTTTCAATACAGAAATGCAGGTTGCATTTTTCGCCAGGGTCTCTCCTGTCTTCGCCACCACGGTTCCGCTTCCGGTAAGCAGTGCCATCTGGCGGTTGTCGTCTCCGCCTTCCACCCAGTACACTTTAACTTCTGCAGCTCCGGTGGTCTTGAAGCTTACTCCGTTTTTATTATTGGTAACATCCAGTTTTCCTCCCAGATTGATTCTCTGGGTGAATGCCGTTCCATCTTCAAAGCTCTTCTTACTGCCATCTACCTTAGATTTTGAGCTCCATAAAATCGTAAAATAATCATCGGTCCCGGCGCTCTGCTCTTCTCCGTCCTTCTTGGCTCCGTTTGTAAACTGTGCCAGATCCGCGGCATCTAGTACATACTGTTCTGCATCGCCGGCAGCATCCTGTGCACTTACGGCAACATCTTCCGACAATAATGCGATCTGTGCCTCTTCGGGCACACTCTGTGTATCGTCTTGTGTATCCGCTGCCTGCATTTCTGTCGTTTCGGCATTCTCATTTCCGGACACTGTGGTTGCTTCCGCTTCCACAGCAACCGTGTCAGTCTCCTCTGCCTGTACTACCACGGAAGGTGTACCCATTCCCGATAATATCATGGCACCTGCCAGCAGTAATGCTAACCAGCGCTTTCTCTTCTTACCCTGTCTGTTACCCAACATTTCCATACCTCCATCTGTTTTGCGTGCAATACACAAATGGTAACCCCTCCATTTGCTGTTTTGTAACCGCTTACAACGCTATGCACTATATATTATCACTATCGCTTTACATTAGTAAACTATTTTTTGTACATGTTGGATATTTTTGGAAATTATTCATAGAATTTTTGAGCAATTTTTAGTCACTATTTTTGCGCAGGTTTCTGATTTTCACAAAAATGCACAGTTTCGTTATTTTGTTTCTATTTTTATAAAGTAAACGCTTTCATGTGAAATGGATTAAATTCTGTATCTTTGACTTGGCAAAAGTTATATAGAGTTATATATGAAAGCATTAAAATAGGTTGTCTTTTCAGGCAACCTATAACCATCTCTCTATTATTCCACGCCCCGCAACACAACTTTCCCCACATATTTCCGGACGAGTTCCGCCATCTGTTCCAGTTCCTCCCGCGAGAAAGCACCGAACGCTTCCGCACCGCCCGGCTTAACAGCATTGCTTTCTGCTGTCTGTATCATCCGGTACAGGCAGTTATCATTCTCCTGATAACTCTGCAAGTAGTATGCAGGACACCCTTCGATCCATCTGCCGATCTCCTCAAATTCTCCCACGGTATGGATTCCCTTTACCACAGTAGTTCGGAATTCATAGGGAATTCCGCTGCTTTTCAGGATACCGATACTCTCCTCAATGCGAGAGATATCCATATGTGGCAGTCCCGCCGCCCGGGCATAATTATCTCTGGAAGCCTTAATATCCATCGCCACATAATCGATCAGGTGCTCCTGTAACAATTCCCACAATACTCCCGGCATATACCCGTTGGTATCCAGCTTAATGGGATACTCCAGCTCCTTGATCTTTTGCAGGAACTTGCGAAGGTCCCACTGCAGAGTCGGCTCTCCGCCGGTGACGCAGACGCCCTGGAGGATTCCCTGCCTTTTCTTCAGGTAGGACAGCACTTCCTCTTCTGAGACGGAGGGCTGACCCGCAGGATCCAGTACCAGTTCCCCATTGTGGCAGAACGGACAGCGAAAATTGCAGCCTCCTGTAAAAACAGTGGCTGCAATATGTTCCGGATAATCTAATAAAGTTGTCTTGTTAAAACCATGTATTTCCATACAGTATTCCCTTCGTCCCCACAGGGACTGTATGACTCTTTCTTACGCCCTCGGCATGGCAGAATCCCGTACCACCAGTTCTCCGTCGAATACACAGTGCTGATGCTTCGCTTTTTTCCCGATAATGTCAAACAGAATCCGGGCGGTCTCTCTTGCCATACTGTCTACCGGCTGCTTTAAAGTGGTCAAGGATGGGATAACATATTTCCCGATTTCCACACCATCAAAGCCTGTCAGGGAAATATCTTCCGGTACCTTGTATCCGGCATCAGACAATGCTTTTCCTGCACCGATTGCCAACATATCGGAGATCGCGAAGATCGCCGTGCACGGAATCTGCTTCTCCAGGAATTCCTTCGTCACCATATAGCCATTCTCCAAGGAGTAATCTTCCAAATCACTCCTCATAGGCAGGATCAGTTCTTCTCTTACTTCTATTCCGTTATCCTTCAACGCCTTTTTATAGCCCTCCAGACGCAGCTTACCGATGGAAGCATCCGTTTTGCGGGCACAGAGGATTGCAATATCCTTATGTCCGTTCTTGCACAGATAGTCCACCATCTTGTAGCTTTCCTTGGTATCATCCACGGTCACGGAAGAATAGGTATTACGACTGAATCCCTTTGGTAACATTCCGGTAGTGCTCAAGATAAACGGTACATGAAGCTGTGCCAGTTTTTCCTCGCTGTGGACCAGATAACCGCCAAGGAAGATAATGCCCCGAAGCCTTTTTTCCTTCACCAGCTTCAGCGCCACCTCCACTTCGTCCTCGTCGTAATCGACATGCTGCAAAACCATGGAGTAGGACTTTTCCTTGATCTCTTCTTCCAATACCTTGATCATCTGGCTGAAGAAAGAGTTGTTAATACCTTTGACCAGTACTGCAATTGCCTTGGCATCCTGACGTTTCAGGTTTCTTGCGCTGTTGTTGGGTACGTAGTTATTCTCTTTGATCACCCGCATGATCGTTTCCTTGGTCTCAGGATTGATGTCCGGGTGATTATTTATGGCACGGGATACCGTGCTGACGCCGACACCGCAGATTCTGGCAATGTCTCTGATCGTGATTTCCTCCATGGAGTGCAACCCTTTCTAAGCCTACAGACTTATCTGCCGTACAGCTTCGTCATGCTGCGGATCCGCCCTGCAAGCTCCTTTGTAAAATCTCCGTTCCCCATTCTCCACATCCAGTTGATGCCAAGTGTGGAAGGAATGTTGATGCGGGCCTCCGATCCAAGTCCGAGGTAATCCTGCATGGGAATGATCGCCATATCCGCTACGCTGGACATTGCGGCACGCACAAATTCCCAGGGAATCTGCTCTCTGGGAATCGGCTCTCCGTCCGCATTTTTCAGACGCAGATAGTCGTCACAGAGCTTTTTATCAGCTCCCTTCAAGGTGTCATACCACCCCATCACAGTATCATTATCATGAGTTCCCGTATATACCACGCAATTATGTGTATAATTATGCGGCAAATAATCACTTTCCTCACGAGAATCAAAAGCAAACTGCAAAATTTTCATACCTGGATAACCGGATTTCTTTACCAATTCTATCACCGATGGTGTCAAAAAGCCAAGATCTTCTGCAATAACTTCTTTTTCTCCCAATTTTTCCTTCATGGTACGGAAAATATCGTATCCAGGGCCCTGTTCCCAGTGACCGTGCTCCGCAGTGGGTTCCCCGTAAGGAATCGCATAATAAGCGTCGAATCCACGAAAATGATCAATACGTACCACATCATAGCGCTCAAAGCAAGCTGCCAGCCGCTGCATCCACCAGGCATAACCGGTCTCTTTGTGATGTTCCCAGTTATACAGAGGATTGCCCCACAGCTGTCCGGTGGCAGAAAATGCATCGGGAGGACATCCCGCCACTGCTACCGGCTCACAATTCTCGTCAAACTGGAACAGCTCCGGATTTGCCCAGGCATCTGAGCTGTCAAATGCCACATAAATGGGAATATCCCCGATAATCTTGATGCCGTTATCGTTGGCATAGGTCTTTAGTTTCTCCCACTGTACCTGGAACAGATACTGCTGGAACTGGTAAAATGTGATCTCTTTCGCATATTTTCTGCGATATTTGTCCATAGCCGCAGGAGTTCTCAGTTTGATATCATCCTCCCAGGCTGCCCAGCAGATACCGCGGAAGCCGTCCTTGACTGCCATGTATAATGCATAATCCTCCAGCCAGTACGCATTCTTCTGTACAAACTCCTGAAATCCCGGATCCTCTTCGATATGACTGTTGTCAAACGCTTCTTTTAACAGGCGGAAACGGCTCTTGTAGATTTTGCCGTAATCCACGGAATGAATGTCGGTACCGAAATCGTAAGCATTGCACTGCTCTGCGGTCACATAGCCTCTCGCCACCAGATCCCCAGGATCGATGAAATAAGGATTCCCTGCAAAGGTGGAGAAGGACTGGTACGGAGAATCTCCATAGCTGGTCGGGCCTAACGGCAGGATCTGCCAGTATGCCTGACCTGCTTCTTTTAATCTGTCAATGAATTTGTATGCTTCTTTGGAAAAGCAGCCGATTCCGTATTTGGAAGGCAGGCTGCTCACCGGCAGCAAGATTCCACTTTTTCTCATAACATAAATCTCCCGTTGTAACTTTTTCGTTTAACCCTTAACTGCGCCGGCTACCACGCCTTCGATGATGTACTTCTGACAGGTCAGATAGAAGACGATAATAGGGATAACCGACAGTACCAACAGTGCCATCATTGCACCCAGATCCTTTGCACCATAAGAGCCTACCAGGTATTGTACCACAACCGGGATAGTTTTGTAGTTGGTACTCAGACCAATTACCAGATAAGGTAGCAAATAGTCGTTCCAGATCCACATAGCGTTCAGAATCGCTACTGTGATAGCTGTCGGCTTCAGGATCGGCATTACGACGCCAAAGAAAGTCTGCAACGGGTTACAGCCGTCGATCATGGCTGCCTCTTCGATGTCTAACGGAATAGATTTGATAAATCCGCAGAACATAAATACGGACAGACCGGATCCGAAGCCCAGGTACAGAAGCACCATTCCGGGAGGGTTGTTTAAGTGAGTCATATTCGCCAGCTTAGACATCGTGAACATAACCATCTGGAAAGGTACGATCATGGAAAATACAAACATATAGTACAATATGTTGGTCACACCGGTTTTTACTCTGGTCAGGTAGTAAGCGGTCATGGAAGTAAACAGAATGATCGCTGCCACGGAAAATACCGTGATAAAAGCAGACCATCCAAAGGCTGTGAAGAAACCTGTTTTTTCAATACCATTCACATAGTTGGTAAGTCCTGCAAAAGTCTCTGCGGTAGGCAGTGCGAAGGGATTGTTACTGATGAACAGTTTTCCCTTAAAGGAGTTGATCAGTACGAAGAAAATAGGTGTCAAAAATGCAACTACCAGCACACACAGGATACAAAAAATGATTACATTGGAAGTTTTTTTCTTAGTCATTATTGCTCTACCTCCTTACGTCTGGTAAGTACCAGCTGTCCCAGGGCAATGACTGCCACTACAATGAAGAACAGTACTGCTTTGGCCTGACCAACACCTTCAAATCCGCTTCTGCCATAGAAGGTATTGTAGATATCCAGAGCCAGCATAGCTGTCTTTTTGCTGGGTGCTCCAGCCGTCAATGCAAGGTTCTGGTCGAACAGCTTAAAGCTGTTGGACACGGTGAGGAACAAACATATGGTAATAGATGGCATAACCATCGGAATTTTCACTTTGAATAATGTCTGTAACGAAGTAGCTCCATCAATCTCTGCTGCTTCGATCAGATCCGTAGGTACATTCTGCAGTCCGGCTACATAAATGATCATCATATAACCGATCATCTGCCAGTTCATCAGAATGATCAGACCCCAGAATCCATAGGTCGGATTCGCCACCAGTGTTGTCTCGTATTTTAACAATACTGCGTTGATCATCTGCTGCCAGATATATCCCAAAATGATACCGCCGATCAGGTTCGGCATGAAAAATACTGTACGGAACAGGTTGGTTCCTTTGATCTTTCTCGTCAATGCCAGTGCCAGAATGAAGGCAAACACATTAATGGTGACAATGGACACTACGGAGAATTTTAGAGTAAATCCAAATGCGTTGACAAAATCTTTGTCTGCAAAAATTTTAATGTAATTATCTAAGCCTACAAATTGCGCGTTTGTAATTGTCTTAAATTTGCAAAAGGACAGATATACGCCCATGACAAACGGTATGATAAAAGCAAAGGAAAACGCGATCAGGGTAGGCAGTACAAAAATGGGAAAATATCTTTTTAATGTCTTTTGCATAAGCCTGTCTCCTTTTTACAAACACAGGGGCCGTGGTACCACCACCGCCCCCTGTGTCTGAAGTTATATAAGATGGATTAAGTTATTGTCTTTTTGTCGATGGAGCTTAGTTAGCTGCGGTTGCGGCCTTTTCAGCTGCCCATCTTTCAACTACGGTTGTCTTTACAGCATCCCAGTCGATGGAACCGGAAGCGTACTCCAGAAGAGCTGCGCCGAAGTCATCCTTGAACTGCTGGCTGGGGAAGGAAGTGAAGTTCCATGCTACAGATGTCTTGGAGCTATCTGCCATGTAACGAAGAACTTCCTGTGCCAGAGGATCGGTGGGCTTTTCGTCATCGCTAAAGGTATCGAAAGGAGCGATGAATCCAAGGTCGTTGGTTACTGCTGCCTTACCGGTCTCAGAAGAGAACAGCCATTCAACGAATGCGATAGATGCTGCCTGATCCTCAGCAGAAGCTTCCTTGTTGATGCAGAAGAAGTTCTCAGTACCGGTGCACAGTCCCTGGTTCTCTTCACCTTCAACTCCAGTATAGATAGGAAGGAACTTAACATCCTCAGGCTTAACAGTGTTGCCGTCTACGCCATTGATCTGGCTCCAACCCCAGTTACCGTTCTGTACCATTGCTGCCTGACCCAGAGCGAACTCAGCCATGGAGTCGTCTACAGACTTGCTTCCCAGCAGGCCGGGTGCTGTGCAGGAGTTGTTGATGTACAGATCGAAAATGTTCTTGAAGTTATCGGAGTAAGTGAACTCCAGGTTATCGGTATCGGTGATACCCTTGTCCTTGAACTCGTAGTATACAGGGATGTTAGCCAGATGAGTCTGCCATCTCCAGTCTTCACCGGGAGTCAGGGATGTGGAAGCGAATACGCCTTCAATGCCCAGCTCATCTTTCTTAGCCTGCATATCTTCTACAACCTCTTTTAACTTAGCGAAGTTGTTGATCTCATCCATGCTTGCTGCCTTAGCGCCATCCAGTGCGAAGTACTTCTGCATGATAGCGTCGTTATAAATGATACCATAACCCTCTACTACGTAAGGGATTCCGTATACACCACCGTCTTCACCGGTGATTGCCAGGCTCTTATCCATTAACCAGCTGTACAGGTCTGTGTCCTTTAAGTCTGCGCAGTAGTCTTTCCAGTTCTGATAACCGATAGGTCCGTTGATCTGGAACAGGGTAGGTGCTTCCTTGTTAGCGATCTCAGACATCAGGGTCTGCTCATAGGTACCGCTTGCTGCGGTAACAACCTTTACAGGAACACCGGTCTCCTCGGTATATTCCTTAGCCAGCTTCTGCCATACTTCGTCAACTTCAGGCTTGAAGTTCAGGTAGTATACAGATCCAGCTGCAGTTGCTGTTGTCTCGCTAGCTTCGGTGGCTGCTACATCTGTCTTGCTTTCGGTAGCAGGGGTGGTAGCTGCTGCATCACCGGAGTTTCCACAACCGGTCAGCATGGAAGCTGCCATTACTGCACAAAGTAATACGCTTGCCAGTTTCTTCTTCATAATCTTACCTCTCCTTTATGTTTGTACGGGTCACTTCATGATTCTTGCATGTTCCCGTGATTGTTTCGGAATCGGTATCGGTATTGTTACCGGTAACGTTTCCGTCGCTGTAATTAGAAGATAGCACATTCACGAATCAGTTGCAAGAGATTTCCTGTAATTTATCGGAAGTTTGTATATTGTCATCAAATCCGCAACATTGTTTTTGTGCATTTTCACCACGGGATAAAGCGTTGATAAATGCTTATAGATAGTTTTATTTTCTGTAACTTGAGATTTAGTAAAATAGTTGTTCTAAAATCCACGCAGAAAGGGCTGCCCGCCCCGGACTCGGATGCTAGCTACAACTGTGGATTTTCTAAAGGAAAGT
>OHBM01000246.1_pt1 | contig 43906 bp, 45 predicted proteins | sample 1577251 | NCBI WGS metagenome assembly OHBM01 (sample SAMEA3541557, study PRJEB24748) | human gut metagenome | biome: human gut; feature: human-associated habitat; material: faeces | place: China | collected 2012 | reverse complement strand
GTACGATTACAAGCTACACTTGGCAATCAGAACCCCACGGGCTTGCCCGTGGGAGTAGTCAGATTTTATAATTTTATTATGCAAAAAACTAGATTATTTCTTAAAATTCGTTTAATATAGGTTCGATATAATACTCAAAAAAGAGAGAAGGATGTGGAAATATGAAATATTATTTAGGAATTGATGTAGGATCTACAACTGTAAAACTCTATTTGACAGATGAGAATGATAAATGCTTATTCTCTAAGTACACAAGACATTTCTCAGATGTTAGAAAAACAATCTATGAGTTATTAATTGAAGTAAAGAACCAGATGGGTGATATTGATTTATATCCTGTTATGACTGGTTCAGGAGGTTTATCTCTTGCAGATAAGCTTGGTATTTCTTTTATACAGGAAGTTATTGCGTGTACAAAGACAGTAGAAACATATATTCCACAAACTGATGTTGTTATAGAACTTGGTGGAGAAGATGCCAAGATTACTTATTTTGAAGGACAGCTTGAACAGCGTATGAACGGTACTTGTGCAGGAGGTACTGGGGCATTTATTGACCAGATGGCTACTTTATTAAAGACTGATGCGGCTGGTTTAAATGAATATGCGAAAAACTATAAGACAATCTATCCTATCGCATCACGTTGTGGTGTTTTTGCGAAAACAGATATTCAGCCTTTAATTAATGAAGGTGTATCTAAAGAAGATATTGCGGTATCTATTTTCCAGGCAGTTGTCAACCAGACTATTTCTGGTCTTGCCTGTGGTAAACCTATTAGAGGGAATGTTGCATTCTTAGGTGGTCCACTTTATTTCATGGATCAGTTAAGAGAACGTTTTATTGAAACATTAGGTTTAACTGAAGATGAAATCATCTTCCCACAGAACTCACAGCTATTTGTTGCTATGGGAGCATGTTTAAATGCAAAAGAAAAAGTAGAAAACCCATTAAACATCTCTAAGATTATTGAAGACTTAGAAGGTCTTTCAGACTCCCCTACAGAACTTACAAATGTCTTAGAACCATTATTTAATGATGAAGCAGAATTAAAAGAATTCAGAGAAAGACACTTTACTCATATCACTAAGAAAAGAACACTTAAGAAATATAAAGGTAAAGTATTCTTAGGTATCGATGTTGGTTCTACAACATCTAAGATCATCATGACTGATGATCAGGGTGCTATTTTATATTCTTTCTATAGTTCTAATGAAGGAAATCCATTACAGCTGATCATGAGTCTGATGAAGGAAATCTATCAGATGCTTCCAGAAGGATGTTATATTGCGAAAGCAGGTGTTACTGGTTATGGTGAAGCCCTTATTAAAGCTGCTTTAAAGGTGGATATTGGTGAAGTAGAAACAATTGCCCATTATACTGCTGCAAAAGCCTATGAACCTGATGTAGATTTCATTCTTGATATTGGTGGTCAGGATATGAAGGCTATTACTATTAGAGATAACGTCATTCAGAACATTTCATTAAATGAAGCATGTTCTGCAGGATGTGGTTCATTCTTAGAAACGTTCGCAAAATCATTAGGTTATAAGATTGAAGAATTCGCAGAACTTGCATTAAAGTCTAAACACCCTATTGATTTAGGTTCTAGATGTACAGTATTCATGAACTCAAAGGTAAAACAGGCACAAAAAGAAGGTGCTTCTGTAGAAGATATCAGTGCTGGTTTATCTTATTCAGTTATCAAGAATGCATTATATAAAGTAATTAAGCTAAGAAGTAAAGAAGATATTGGTAAGCATGTTGTTGTACAGGGTGGTACTTTCTATAACGAAGCTGTACTACGTGCATTTGAAAAAGAAACAGGTATTGAAGTAGTAAGACCTGATATCGCAGGATTAATGGGTGCCTATGGTATGGCCCGTATTGCGATTGAAAATGATGACAATGAACCTTCTACTATTCTTTCATTAGAAGAAATAGAAGCACTTGACTATGATACAAAGATTAGAAACTGTGGTAAGTGTACAAATAACTGTATGTTAACTATTACATCATTCAATGATGGTAGAGAATATATTTCAGGTAATAGATGTGAAAGAGGTGCTAACCTTCCAATGACATCTAAAAAGTTACCTAACCTCTATGATTATAAATATGGTCGTATCTTTGGTTATAAATCACTTTCTAAAGATGATGCAAGAAGAGGAGAAGTGGGTATTCCTAGAGTACTTAATATGTATGAGAACTATCCATTCTGGCATACATTCTTTACTCAGTTAGGCTTTAGAGTCGTCTTATCTGCAAGATCTTCTAAGAAAATCTATGAAAAGGGTATTGAATCTATTCCATCAGAAAATGCCTGTTATCCAGCAAAGATTTCTCATGGACATATTGAAAACCTAATTGAAAGAGGTATTACTTTTATCTTCTATCCATCAGTAGCATATGAAAGAAAAGAATATGAAGATGCAGGTAATAACTATAACTGTCCAGTTGTTGCTTCTTATCCAGAAGTTATTAGAAACAATGTAGACAGCTTAGAAGAACACAACGTGAAATATAAGAACCCATTCTTATCTCTAAATAACCCTAAAACATTATTTAAGGTAATGAAGGAATCTTTAGCTGAATATGATATTTCAGATAAGGAAATGCATAATGCGATTGATAAGGCTTATCAGGAATTAGCACGTGCAAGAAAAGATATTGAAGTTAAGGGTCAGGAAGCATTGGAATGGATGCATAAAAACCATAAGAAGGGTATTGTCCTTGCAGGACGTCCTTATCATGTGGATCCAGAAATCAACCATGGTATTGCTAGCTTAATTACAAGTGAAGGTTTCTGTGTATTAACAGAAGATTCTGTATGTAATTTAAATAAAGAAAACTTAGACTTACGTGTAGTAGACCAATGGACATATCATTCTAGACTCTATCGTGCTGCTGAATTCGTAACAACTCAGCCAGATCTTGAACTCATCCAGTTAACATCATTTGGATGTGGATTAGATGCAGTTACAAGTGACCAGGTGGCTGAATTATTACAGGCAAGAGGTAAGATTTATACACTTATTAAGATTGATGAAGCCTCTAACTTAGGACCAATCAGAATCCGTATTAGATCACTTAAAGCAACAGTAAAGAAGAAAGACAATACTGTACACTTAGAAAATAAATATGAATCTGAAAAAGTATCATTCACAGAAGAAATGAAGGATGATAGATGGACTATTCTATGTCCTCAGATGTCTCCTATTCATTTCCAGTTTGTAGAAACTGCAATGAATTCAGAAGGTTATAACTTTGTCGTATTACCTTCTGTAGATAAAGATGCTGTAGACCAGGGATTAAAGTATGTCAATAATGATGCATGTTATCCAAGTATCTTAGTAACAGGTCAGATGATGAATGCCTTGAATTCGGGCAAGTATGATCCTCATAAGGTGGCATTGATCATCTCACAGACAGGTGGAGGATGTCGTGCAACAAACTATATTGCGTTTATTAGAAAAGCATTAAAGGATGCACATATGGATTATGTACCTGTTATTTCAGCAAACTTACAGGGATTAGAATCTAACCCAGGCTTTAAGATCACTTATAAGGTGGCTAAGAAGGTTATTATTGGGGCTATGTATGGTGACTTATTCATGAGAGTCTTATATCGTGTAAGACCGTATGAAAAGGTCAAAGGTTCAGCTAATGAATTATATGAATCATTGGTAGAAAAGTGTAAAGAAAATGTTGAAAATGGTTCTATGAAGGAATTCAAGAAGAACGTTTATCAGATTGTAAAGGAATTTGATGAATTACCACTTCTAGATATTAAGAAACCTAGAGTAGGTCTTGTAGGAGAAATCCTTGTAAAATTCCACCCTACTGCCAATAATGAGATTGTAAAGATTATTGAAGAAGAAGGCGCAGAAGCAGTTATGCCAGATTTAATTGACTTCTTCCAGTATTGTTTCTACAATACTCAATATGAACATGAACATTATGATGCAAGCTGGAAATCAGCTAAGTTATGTAATGTAGCAATTAAACTCGTAGACTTCTTAAGAAAAGATATGATTAAGGCATTAGAAGCGTCAAATCGTTTTGATGCACCACATCCTATTGATCAAATTGCGAAGAAAGCAAGTGAAGTTGTTTCTATTGGTAACCAGACAGGTGAAGGATGGTTCTTAACTGGTGAAATGATTGAACTCATTGATGAAGGTGCACCAAATATTGTATGTATGCAGCCATTTGCCTGCTTACCTAACCATGTAACAGGTAAGGGTGTCATTAAGGCATTAAGAAGAAAATATCCACAGTCTAACATCGTTGCGATTGATTATGATCCAGGGGCTAGTGAAACAAACCAGCTTAACCGTATTAAATTGATGTTATCAACAGCATTTAAGAACATGGAATCATCTAAATAGTGGAGGAAGATATGGAAGATGGACATTCCACCCCGCCCTCGCGAGGTAGGGCTATTCTAGGCTTTATAAGATCAAAACTGAATTATAATAAGATTTCTGTATTAAAGAGATTAGCCTGTAAGGATAACCCTGTAATATATAGACGTGTATTACAAGAATTAGGCGACTACAAGTATAAAAAGAAACCTGTGAAGGGTATAACCCTTTCACAGGCTGATTATGATACATGCTGCCTTATACTCACTGTAATGGTTGAGAAAGATTTCGATTATTATTATGATCAGGGAGATGTCAAACGTACAATAGAACGTATGATTGACTTGCTGAGTTAGGAGAATATTGTGAGAAAGATTAAAGAAGTTGTTGTAGTAGAAGGTAAAACAGATACAGCAACACTTAAACAGTTATTTGATGTAGATACAATTGAAACATCTGGATCAGGAATCAACGAAGATATTCTATCTCTCATTAAGACTGCTGCAAAAACACGTGGTGTCATTGTCTTAACAGATCCTGACTATCCTGGTACACAGATTAGAAATAAAGTCATTCAGGCTGTTCCTAATGCGAAGCATGCCTTTGTCGCAAAAAAAGATGCCAAGGGTGTAAAGAAACTTGGTATTGCAGAAGCAAGACATGATGCAATTATTGAAGCATTAGAGAATGCAGTCACATTTAGTGATGCTAAAGAATCCATTTCATGGGATGAATTTATTGATCTAGATGTATTAGGAAATAAGAAGAGAAGACTACAGGTCTATGATGCCTTTCATTTAGGTTATGGTAATGCGAAAGCATTATTTAAGAGATTGAATATGATGGGTATTACAAAAGAAGAAGTACTTAAAGCATTAAAGAGTCAGTAGACATATCATCTACTGACTCTTTGTGCGACAGGCAGTCGCTTATATGTCATGTCAAACAGGGGCATGGCATTTTCTACTTATAAATGATTATTCAAGATAGGTTTCTATTAACTTGAAATGTGACATGGAATGTAGAAATCCTGTAGGTTAAAGTCCTACCTCGTGCGCGCTAGTGCTATTCGAGAAGTCTAATCTAGTGCATCATCGTGAGGTGGTGTATGAAGGAGATGCAGTATTCGAGAGAACTGTAGATGAAATATCAGGCCGAAACGAAGTATGAACTGAAAGTGCGGCAGTAGAATGTGTGACGACATTGCGAATAACGTGGAAGTCTATTCACTGTGTTACCAAAGAACTAGTCGATAACACGGGCCTTCTATTGTGAAGTCAGTTGGCATGATATTAAGGAAAAAGCGATGACCCTGTGAGACCTTATGATTACTTGATGTATATCAAGGTATTTATCTATAAGTGTAATGCGAAGTGATAAGTACGTCATGAGGAGTCAGACACTCTCATAGTAGTGAATGATATTGATGAAACACAACATCAATGGAGCGAAGGGGAGTGACCTTTTACGTTCTTACTAGAATCTAGTCATAATGGTAAGAATAACGGTACTTAGGTACAAACGAATTCGAAGTATGATAGAGGGAAAGGAGAAATTTTACTTTAATTTATGGAACCATTAATGAACAATCCTATGAAGTTGAAATATCATTCATTGTACGGACAACTACTACAAGACAGAGTGCTTATGAACGCTTGGAAAAAGGTCAAGGCAAACAGAGGTAGTGGAGGTATCGATGGTGTAACCATTAAGGAATATGCCAAGAATGAGCAAGAGAATATATTGAAACTATTGGAAAAACTCAAAGCAAAGGAATATAACCCATCACCTGTGAGAAGGGTATATATTCCAAAGAAAGACGGTAAGAAAAGACCGTTAGGAATACCAACCTTGGAAGATAGAATTGTACAGCAAGCACTAACTGATATTCTAATGCCTAAATACGAAAAATTTGTATTTCATAATTGGTCGATGGGATATCGACCAGGCAGAGGAGTAGAAAGTGCTCTACAAGTAATCATCAAGAACATTGAACTAGGACGAAATTGGATCTATGACTGTGATATCAAAGGATTCTTTGATAACATTCCTCATAAGAAACTGATGAAAGTATTAAATAAAGTCATCGCTGATGGGACAGTACTAGATTTAATATGGTCATGGCTTAAATGTGGATATATGGAAGAAGGTAAATATTACAATACCAAGACTGGTCAGGTCCAAGGTGGGGTCATTTCACCTTTACTTGCCAACATCTATTTGAATGAACTTGATTGGGAACTACACAAGGCTAAGATTTATTTTGTAAGGTATGCAGATGATTTTCTACTGTTTTGCGAAACTGAAGAAGAAGTTACAAGAACAGGTAACATCGCTAAATCAGTCATTGAATCTTTAGGACTAGAAGTTGCGATGAATAAAACCAAGGTAGTGGACTTTAAGAATGACGACTTTGATTTTCTAGGTTTCCATTTCAATCATTGGAAAACGAGCAAGAAAGGGAATGATTACTACTCAATCGTTCCCACAGAAAAGTCAATTAAAACATTCAAGAAGGCTATCAAGGACAAGACACAAAGGACGTGGACGAAACCTAAAGAAGAATGGATAAAGGATGTCAATCCCATCATCGTTGGTAAGACCAACTATTATTTGAATGTATACAAAGCTCTCAAAGTATTTGAAGGTCACATGCAAACACACTGTGTAATTCGTGCAATGAGCAAGCATCTGGAAAGAATGGACAAATATGTACGACAACGTCTGAGGATGTGCATGATACATAAACATCCAACAGTAAGGAAAGCATTTGGAATGTGCTATAAATGGAACATTGAATTCTTTGTGCGCATCGGTTTAATTCCCTCAAAATGGTGGTTCTACTACAAAATGTGGGGAACCTACACTATTGAGAAGTATGTAGAATACCATATGCATAGAAATAAGGTTGATATGGACAAGCGCATTCAGAAATCTAAAGAACTAGGTATAGCATTCTACACAAAAGAGAGATTAAAGAAAATGGACTACTCTTTCTCAAAATAGTCCTAACATAAATTAAATAAATAGTAAATTGGTAAGCCGTATGCATTAATAGTGCACGTACGGTTTGATAAGGGGCTAGCCTAGTGATAGGTTAGCCTACTTTCTTTTATGTATATTTAATTTCTTCACTACCTACAATATTATGTTTTAAGTTAGTTTTACCATTTTTTGGAAACACATTATTATTCATCTATTTCTTTAAAGATGAAATCAAAAACCTATTATTTTAATAATATATGCTTTTCATCCAGTGCTTCTTTAATACGTTCTAATGTTTCTTCATCAGGTGCTGTAATTGTATGCAAGTGAACACCATCTGTTAATAGAGAAAGAGGTGTGACATCACGATCCTTAACTGCAGACATGAACTTAGAGACATCATAACGTGAATATATATGAAGATTTCCTTTGATTTCTCCATAAAGAGGATGTTCTACTATTACATCTTCTACCTTACCACCTAAATCTACAATAGTATTTAATTCTTCTTCTAACTGATCATTATTATGCTTTACTGCAATTGTATAATGATTACTTCTATTTGTTTCTAATATGTATCCCCTAGGGGTTGCAGTGATATCTTCTCCCGATGCTCTAAGTAAAGCTACATCTCCTACAATAATCTGCCTAGAAACACCTAATTCTTTCGCAATTTTACTTGCTGAAACAGGTTTATCACTATTACTTATTATTTCCATTATTCTTGTCTTTCTATCCATATACATCACCTTTTTGACCATTATAGAAGAATTTTTCAGGGAACTCAATGGTCTTTTCTTTACATATCCTATATAATAAATGATATGGAAAATATCGCAAAAAAATCAAATACAGAATTTATATTAAATACATTTAACTTAAAACCTTCTAAGAAATATGGACAGAACTTCTTAGTAGATCCAGGTATTATTCAAAGTATCGCAGAACATGCTTCGCTGGATAAGGAGACAGCAGTTATTGAAATAGGACCTGGTATAGGCGCTCTTACAGAACAACTCTCTAATAAAGCTGGTAAAGTATTATGCTTTGAAATAGATGAACGTTTAAAGGAAGTATTATCATTCTCTTTAGAAGGACATGATAATGTAGAAATCATCTTCCAGGACTTTATGAAAGCTGATTTAGAAGAAGCATGTAATAAACTAAAGGACTATAAGGATATCTGTGTTGTCACAAATCTTCCTTATTATATTACTTCTAAAATCATCACAAAGATTGTGTCTTCTTCTACACCTATTAATCGTTTAGTTGCTATGGTACAAAAAGAAGTCGCATTAAAGCTCTGTTCTGAAGAAAAGAGTCCTTTAAAGATGATGATTGATTATGTAGGAGATGTTCAATATGAATTGAATGTGCCTAGACATGTATTCATGCCAGCACCTCATGTAGATAGTGCTGTTATTTCTATTCATAAAGAACGTGTTATATCACAGGAATTGATTGATCTGATTGAAGCAAGTTATACTGCAAAAAGAAAAACACTTTATAATAACTTAAAGTCTTTATATCACGATCAAACAAAAGAAGTATTAGAATCATGTGGTATTCCTGCCAATAAACGTGCTGAGGAATTGAACATTGATGACTATATAAGAATACTAGAAAGGAGTCATAAACTATGAAGATTCGTGCTTATGCGAAAATAAACCTTGCATTAGATGTAGTAAGTGAAAGAGAAGATGGATATCATGAATTAAATATGATTATGGCCCCTATTGGTCTTCATGACTTGATTCTTATTGATCCTATTGAAAAAGGTATAGAAATTACTACAAACACATACCGTGTACCTACTGATGAACGTAACATTATGTATAAGGTTGCTGATGCATTAATCAAGAAGTTTGATATCCAAAGTGGTGTAAGAATCCACTGTTATAAGCATATTCCATCACAAGCTGGAATGGGTGGAGGAAGTGCCGATGGTGCAGCTATCTTCCGTTCAATGAACAGCTTATTCCATTTACGTATGTCTTATCAGGATATGTGTGAAATGGGTAAAGAGATTGGTGCAGATATTCCATTTTGTGTATGGAATCGTATTGCGGTTGTAGGTGGTATTGGTGAAAACCTTCACTTTATTGATTGTTCACGTTTTAATTGTCATTTATTGATTGTAAAACCTAAGAAAGGTGTTTCTACAAAGAAATGTTTTGATGATTTAGATATCGAAACAGCTGTTCATCCAGATATTGATTTAATGAAGCGTGCAATTGAAAAGAATGATTATAAAGGTGTTGTAGATTGTTTAGGTAATACTTTAGAAGCTCCTTCTATTAAGATGGTACAGGATATCCAGTCTATTAAGGATGATATGATGAACTTTGGTTTTGATGGTGCTCTTATGTCAGGTAGTGGTTCATCTGTTTTTGGTATGACTCAAGATCCTGAATTAATTGATAAAGTGCTTCCATATTTTAAAAAGAAATATAGTTTTGCAGTAAAAACACAGATTTACTATCCAGAGAAAAGGAAAAAGGGATAACTTGCGCCTTTTCTCTTTTATTTTGAATTGAATTTTGCTAGAATGTAGGGGAAAAAAAGGAGATATGTCGATGAAAGTTTATGCAGTTGTCTTAGCAGCGGGTAAAGGTACTCGTATGAAATCAGATGCACCTAAGGTTGTTCATGAAGTTTTATATAAACCAATGATCAATCATGTGGTGGATGAATTAAAGAAGTTAGATATCGCAGAAACAGTCGTTGTTGTTGGACATGGGGCTGACCAGGTCAAGGCTTTGTTAGATAACGACGTCACTACTGTCTTACAGGAAGAGCAGAAAGGCTCTGGACATGCTGTCATGATGGCAGAAAGTGTTCTAGGGGATAAAGAAGGAATCACTCTTGTATTAAATGGTGATGCACCTTTAATTACTGCGGAAACATTACAGGGACTTATTGATTATCATATGAATGGTAAGAATAGTGGTACTGTAATGACATGTGATTGTGACTTGTCACTTCCATTTGGTCGTATTATTAAGGAAGATGGCCAGGTAACAGGAATTGTAGAATTCAAAGACTTACAGGAATCTCAGATGGATATCACTGAGATGAACGTAGGTGAATATTGTTTTGATAACAAGTCAATGTTTGAAGCTTTAAAGAAAGTAACAAACAACAATGCTCAGGGTGAGTATTATATTACAGATTTAATTGGAATCATGAATGAAGAAGGCAAGAAGGTTGATGGCTATAAGATTCAGGATTTCAGTGAAGTAGGTGGCATTAATGACCGTGTTCAGCTTGCTGAAGCAACTAAGTTACTTCAGAAGAGAGTAAATAAGAACTGGTTATTAAATGGTGTAACTATTGTAGATACTGATAATACATATATTGGTACTGATGTTGTAATCGGTAAGGATACAATCATTGAACCAGGTTGCATTATTAAGGGACATACTACTATAGGGGCACATTGTCATATTGGTCCTTATTGTGAATTTACAGATGTAGATATTAAGGATAATGTGGAAATCAAGTTCTCAGTATTAAGCGATTCTGTTGTAGAAAGCGGTACTGATATTGGTCCTTATGCAAGACTAAGAACTAATTGTCATATTAGAGAGAATGTACACATTGGTAACTTTGTGGAAATGAAGAAAGCTGATTTTGGTAAGGGAAGCAAGTCTGCTCATCTTACTTATATCGGTGATGCTAAAGTAGGCGATGGCGTTAATATTGGTTGTGGTACTATCACAAGCAATTATGACGGTAAGAATAAGTCAATGACTGTTATTGGAAATAATGCATTTATTGGATGTAATTCAAATTTAGTTGCACCAGTAACTGTTGGTGAAGGCGCATTTGTTGCAGCTGGATCTACTGTAACAGAAACTGTAGAAGATGGTGCAATGTCTATCGCACGTGCTAGACAGGTGAACAAACCTGGCTATGCAAAAGTTTTAGAAGAAAAACGTATGAAGATTTATAACGAAAGAAACAAGAAATAAAAAAAGGGGACACATATGAAAAACAAAATTACAGTATTTTCTTTATCTTCAAGCAAGAAATTAGCTCAGGATATCGCAAGCATTTTAGGTACTAAGGTTGGAGACTGCAAAGTTCATCACTTTGCAGATGGTGAAATCTTATGTGAAATCGGTGAATCTGTTCGTGGTAAGGACGTATTCATTGTTCAGTCTACTTCTAATCCAGTAACTGAAAACTTAATGGAAATCTTAGTATTAACTGATGCTTTAAAACGTGCTTCTGCTCGTGAAATTACTGCAGTTATTCCATATTTCGGATATGCTAGACAGGATCGTAAAGCTAAACCTAGACAGCCAATCACTTCTAAGTTAGTTGCAGACTTATTAACTACAGCTGGTGTTAACCGTGTTGTAACTGTTGACTTACATGCAGCTCAGATCCAGGGATTCTTTGATATTCCAGTAGATGAAATGCAGGCTTTACCACTATTAATCAAATACTTCCGTAAAAAGAAGGTTCAGGATTTATGTGTTGTATCTCCTGACCACGGAGGAGCTACTAGAGCTCGTAAGATGTCTGAAGCATTTGATTGTCCTATCGCTATCATCGATAAGAGAAGACCTAAACCAAACGTTGCTGAAGTTATGGGTATCATCGGTAATGTTGAAGGTAAGAACTGTATCTTAATTGACGATATGATCGATACAGCTGGTACTATTACAGCTGGTGTTGATATGTTAAAACAGAAAGGTGCTAAAGATGTATATATTGCATGTACTCATGGTGTACTTTCTGGACCTGCTGTTGAAAGATTATCTACTTGTGCGGCAAAAGAAGTTGTTATTACTAACACTATCGAAATTCCACAGGATAAGAAATTTGATAAACTTGTTTCTGTATCTGTTGCAGGATTACTTGCACATACAATTGAAAACATTGAAAACGATTTACCAGTTAGTGACGTATTCACTCAGTATGATTGTTAATGTAGAGGACTCATTACGAGTCCTTTTTTAGACTAAATATATGAAGTGAAATAAGTAAACTGCTCCTGTGGTTTCTATGCAGTAACTACTTGACTATGAAGTGGTTAAGTGTTAGACTTCAAATGAATTCAGAAATCAAAATACATCAAACGAAAAGGTAAGGATTGGCATATCATTATCTTTTCTAATTTTTAGAGTGGTTTAGCACTAGGCTAGTTATCGTTTGAAAAATTCGTCTAACCATTTGCAGATGTAATAAGTTAGAACACCTGCCATGACGGTTAACATAAAATCAAAAAACAAAAAGCATCACCCCCTTTCAAGGAGGACGATAACAAAGATATTATATCAAACTGGATCTAAAACAAGTAGTGAATTGGAAAAAGTGCATTAAAAACATAGTACGTAAAAATATCCTCCTGGTTTATTACACCTAGAGGATATTTTCATTTCTAATTAAGTGCTTTTTTATTTAGTGTCCTTAACACGGGGTCTACATTAATATACTCTTTTTCTTAATACTCTATAGAGGATGATTGAAAGAGTAGGAATCATTAAATATATACCAACAAGGATAGCCATATTAAAGAGTATAATCCAGACTCTCTCTTCCATATATAAGCTTATTGATGTGACAACAGTGCTATAGTGCAGTACAGATATTGCGATTACTTCTACAACTATGAGAAGGTAGAAAAACTTTGGCATTTTAGCTTTAACTAATAGGAATGTAAGTAACAGCGATACAACTAATAATGGCAGGATTTTGATTAATAAACTGCTATACAAAGCTAGAAGAAAGTTCATCATATTATTCACCTCGATTGTATTAAACCATTTTTCTATTATGTCACATCTTTAAATTTAGAGTATTCCATCCTCTTCTACTACTTAAATAATATATTATTATTATTATTAAATAGTCTATATTTTGTGCATATGAGACATATTTTCCTGCGTAAAAGACATACGCTCTTTACAACTCATAGAAAAGTCTATTAAATATTCACTTTTTCTAGAAAGCGTATACATAATTATTCATAACATGATAAAATATATTAAGTAATAGGTATGAATTATCTATGTTTCCGAAGATGAGGTGAATAAATGTGATAGAAGTAATAGAAAAAATTGGAAATATTGAAAATTTATCATTAAAGAATGAAGAGATGGAAGTAGTTGTCTCAACATTTGGCTGTACTATTATTAAGATGATTGTTGAAGATAAGAATGGAGTAAAAGGTGATGTTGTATTAGGTTATGATGACTTTAATCAATATCAGACTCTAGATGCTTATCTAGGTGCATTAGTAGGTAGAGTTGCGAATAGAATTGGAAAAGGAACATTTGAATTAAATGGTGAAACATATCATTTACCTATTAATAATGGTCCTAATAGTTTACATGGTGGTATTAAAGGATTTAGTTATCAGATTTTTGATTATGAAATCTTAGATGACTATACTATTAAGTTTACTTATCATGCAAAGGATGGAGAAGAAGGTTATCCAGGTAATATGGATTTTAGTGCTACTTATCATTTAGAGGGTACTACATTAACTATTTCTTATCATGCTACGAGTGATAAGGATACTTTAATTAATATTACTAACCATTCATATTTCAACTTATCAGGACATAAACATAATATCTATAATCACACTTTAAAGATTGATGCTGATTATTATGAACATGTAGATGCAGATGGTCTTGCTACAGGTGAAAAGGAAGCTGTAGAAGGTACTCCATTTGACTTTAGAATACCTGCAAAGATTGGTGAACGTGTAGAAGTAGATCATCCACAATTAAAACTTGGTAATGGTTTTGACCATCATTTCTTCTTTACTACAGATAAGAACCAAGTTGTATTAGAAGATGAAGAAAGTGGTAGAAGATTAACAGTATCTACTACTTTACCAGGAGCACAGATCTATACCGCAAACTATCTAGATGGACGTATTGGTAAGAATGGTGAACCTTATAATGCGAGAGATGCAGTATGTATTGAAACACAGAACTTACCAGACGCTATTCATATTGAAAAGAATCCAAGCACTATTTTAAGAAAGGGAGAAACATTTGATGCACAGACATCTTATTGTTTAGAGGTAATTAAATAATGAAACTTGCAACACAGATTATTGAAGATATTAGAAATGGTCAGGCAGATGCTTTATTAACTGATATTTATGTAGATGAGTCTTTATTAGATACTCAGAAAGAAAGATATATTGCAGCTATTGAAAAGTTCATCTCACTTTATGGTGATAAGGAAGTAGAAGTCTTCTCAGCACCAGGTAGAAGTGAAGTATCTGGTAACCATACAGACCACCAGCATGGTGAAGTATTAGCTGCTGCAATTAACTTAGATATTATTGCGATTACAGCACCTAGAGCAGGTGTTGTAAAAGTATTATCTGATGATTATGATTTAAAGGCTGTAGCTGTAGATGACTTAGAAAAGAAAGCTGAAGAAGAAGGTACTTCAGAAGGATTGATTAGAGGTACTCTTGCACGCTTTAAGGAATTAGGTCTTCATATTGGTGGTTTTGAAGCTTATATGACAAGTGAAGTATTACAGGGTTCTGGTCTTTCTTCATCAGCAGCATTTGAAGTCATGATTGGTACTGTATTATCAGGTTTATATAATGATATGACAGTAAGTCCAGTATTGATTGCTCAGATTGGTCAGTATACAGAAAACGTCTATTTTGGTAAACCATGTGGATTAATGGACCAATGTGCAAGTTCAGTAGGTGCTCTTATTCATATTGACTTTAAAGACAATGATCATCCCGTTGTAGAAAAAGTAGATGTTGATTTCTCTTCATTCCATCATAGTTTATGTATTGTAGATGTTCATGCATCTCATGCAGACTTAACTGATGATTATGCAGCCATTCCTACAGAAATGAAGGAAGTAGCACACTTCTTTGGAAAAGAATTCTTAAGAGAAGTATCAGAAGAAGAATTTAAAGCATATATTCCTGAATTACGTGAAAAGATGAGTGACCGCTGTGTCATCCGTGCATTACACTTCTTTAAGGAAGATGCAAGAGTAGAAAAAGCAGTATCTGCCTTAAAGAACAATGACTTTGATACATTCAAGTCAGTCATCAAATCATCAGGAGACAGTTCTTATAAATACCTACAGAATATCTATTCTAACCATGATGAAACAAACCAGGCAGTTTCTATTGCTTTAGGCTTATCTGAAGATATCCTAGGTAATAAAGGTGTATGTAGAGTACATGGTGGTGGATTTGCAGGTACGATCCAGGCCTTTGTAGAAGATGATTATGTAGAAACATATAAGACTGAAATTGAAAAGTATTTTGGTGAAGGTTCTTGTCATATTCTTAAAGTAAGAAAGTATGGCGGTAAGAAAGTAGAATTATAAGCATTAGAAAACCTCTTTGATTCTCATATCAAAGAGGTTTTCTTTACTAAAGAATTGATTTTTTCCATGTTATGTTCTGCTTATCAAAAAATGCATGTAATATCTCAATGTCTTCACTGCTGGCATTTTTCTTTTCAAAATAGATTTTAAAGCCTGCATTACTTGTAAAAAATACAATATCATTTGTTTCGTTAATTTTCTTTAAATCTTTGTATTTTATAGGAACTTTATTCGTTGATGAGTCTACCTTGGAGTAAAGTTCATCTTCTTCAAAGACTAAATCAAAATATATTACATCTTTGTTGAATCGTTCTATTTGCTGTTTCATTAATCGTTTTAATAAAGCTCTTGATACAGCAAGTTGAAATATAACTAAAAACAATAATAAAATGGCAAGAGTTATGCAAAAAGAAAAATCTCTCATAAATAGACCTATCAATAAAAATATCAAATCAAAACTGGATGTGGCTACAAATAAGATTTTATATTTAGTAGGAAAGAATAGAATGATGATTTTTTTGAAAGTTGAATAATCCATTTTATTATTTTTGACGGTTAATGTTTCCATTTCTTGATACCCCCTTATTATAATATATAAGTTATTTTTACATAAACAAAACTATTAGTCAAAATGAAGTGTTATATAGGATTCTATAATTTCTATTTCTATTTTATTCTTACTGAGCACCTACAAAATTGACTTTCTCCAAGTGATATTCTGCTTATCAAAAAATGCATGTAGTCTCTTAATGTCTTCATTACTGGCATTTTTCTTTTCAAAATAGATTGTATACTCTGCTTTACTTGTGAATATTACGACATCTTTGGTTTCTAGTATTTTTTTAATATTCTTGTATTTCATGGGAATTTCATTTTTTGATGAGTATTCAGTTGAGGTTAATTTACTTTCATCAAAGACTAGATCATAGAAAATTACATCAGTGTGATACAAATCATTAAGTTGATTTATGTATTTTTTTGCGGTCATTCTTGATTGAATAAGAGGTGCTGTAGCTACAATTAGTAATATAATAATGCATGTTGCAATTTCAATAATATCTCCTGTATATAGATTTATAAACAAAGCAATCAATGCACCACAAAACATAGCCACTAGTGACAGTATATAATATGTAGGAAATGTGTAAAAGACAACTTTTTTAAGAGTTAAATAATCAATTTTATTATTTTTGACGGTTAATATTTCCATTATTTGATACCTCTCTATTCATAATATATTAATTTTAACATGTATAAGTAACAATTGCACCAAGTATATCTGATATATATTACAAATTATGATTATTATGTTGCCTAAATTCAGTATATAAAAATAGTTGACAGTTAATGATGATATGATAAATTACTTATTAGAGGGTGATATTGAATGAGGATTGAAGTTCAAAATAATGTAATTAATAAAGAAGTTCTTGAAAGGAATAAAAAATATTTAATGCCTAATTGGAAGAATAATTTGGCAAGAATATATATTACATTCTTTCTTGTATTATCTATAATCTGTTTAATACAGGGAACTTCTGAAATGAGACTATATGCATTTGCTGCTTTTACAGTTGCAGCAGTGTTTTTCTTCGCTCGTATTTACGTTACTAAAAGAAATATCAATTTAATTTTATCTAAACAAATAGAGATATCAGGAAAAGAAGAAGTATTTTATTCGTTGGTCTTTGGAAATAATAGTGTCAATATAATTTTATCCAGTGATAAAACAAGTCAAATAAAGTATGAAGATATTAACAAAATAATTGATACACCAAAAGATTTTGTATTTATATGGAAACATAGCTTTTTTATTTTTTGTCAAAAAGATAATTTAAAAAGCGATGAAAAAGAAAAAATATATGAAATAATAAAGCGTATGAATATAAAGTTAGTAAAGGGAAAATAAATGTTGTATTCAATATAGTGGGCAATGTTGTTTTGCAGATAATAATGAACTATTAAATCTATTACAAAGTATACCTGATGTTAAGTGGAAAGAGGCTAAATACTGGACACTAATCTAGAAAGTAATAATAGATAGAATTATAAGGACTGTGCATTTACTAATAGGGGTTTATTCCCCTGTTTTTTTTATGTATACTTGTTTAAAAGCGAGGTAATAAGAAAAATGTTATTTAATACACATACACATTTAAATAGTGAACAATTATTTGAAAATCGTGATTTATATATTCAGAATGCAATAGATAGAGGTGTGAAGTACTTTACTGTTGTAGGTTATGATTTAGAGTCTTCACGTCTTGCAGTACAGATAGCGCATGAGTATGACTTTATTTATGCTGCAGTAGGTATTAGTCCTAATGATTGTAAAGAGACAACAGATGAGGATTTAGAGGCAATAGAAGCACTTGCGAAAGATCCTGAGGTTGTTGCTGTAGGTGAAATAGGATTAGATTACTATTGGGATGAAGCATCTAAAGAAAAACAGATTGACTGTTTTAAAAAACAGTTAGAAATAGCCAAGAAATTATCTTTACCTGTTACTATTCATGCCAGAGATGCTTATGAAGATACATTTGATATTCTTTCTAAGTCAGGTGTAAAGGGTATTATGCATTGTTATAGTGGAAGTTATGAGATGGCTTTAAGATTCATTAAGATTGGTTATTATATTTCTTTAGCAGGTCCTGTTACTTTTAAAAATGCGAAGGTTCCTAAAAGAGTCGCTGAAGGCGTAGATTTAAACTATCTACTTGTAGAAACAGATGACCCTTATCTCACACCAGCACCTTATAGAGGAAAACAGAATGAACCAGGTAATGTCTATTTTGTTGCCCAAAAGATTGCTGAACTAAAAGGATTAAGCTACGAAGAAGTCGCCAAACAGACAACAGAGAATGCACTTGAAGTATTCCAGTTAAAGAAATAGTAATTAAAATAGAGTATAATATAGTCTATCAGGAGGCTTTTTATGAACATTTATGATAAGCTCGAACAATTATCACTTACAGAAAGTGAAAAAACACTTATAGATTATGTTATAGAACATTCAGAAGATATTATGAATATGTCTGCTTCAGATATTTCTAAAAACAGCTATGTGTCTGTTTCTACTATTTATCGTATTATTGATAAACTAGAACTTTCAGGTTTACAGGCATTTAAATCCCATATTCATTTTGATCGTGAAAGATACCAGAAAGAACTTGTTTCAGTAGACTATAACTATCCTTTCAGGATTAATAACACAAATCATGAAATTATGACTAAAATGTTGAATCTCTATGACCAGACACTTCATTCTACATTAAACCTAGTGAATCTAGATGAATTTGGTAAAATTGTCCAGAAGATGTATGATGCGAATGTTATCGCATTATTTCCTTCTATAGGTAATTATTTTATGGCCGAATGTTTTAGACAGAACATGTTAGAAATAGGTAAGGATGTCATAGTAGAAAAACAGATCTTCTATCAAACAAAGGTGGCTGAAACATTAAAAAAAGGAGATCTCGCAATCGTGATCTCCTATGCTAATAGAACACCTCATGTAGAAGACTTCATCCGTGTGATGAATAAGAACCAGGTGACAACTGTTCTTATTTCTTCTACTAAAGAGAGTGAATTATCTAAACTTGTTGATTATCATCTCTATTTTGCATCGTATGAAGATTCAGAAGAAAAGATTGCATCTTTTTCTTCTAGAGCTTCATTACAGTTCTTATTAGACTGTTTATATGCATGCTATTTTAATAAAGATTATGAAAAGAATATAGACTATCGTATTGAACACTATATAGAACTCTCTTAGTTCTGTGTTGTACTTAATATCATAGTCCCAAGAAGAATATATTCCTGCATGTTATCTACTTTGGTAATAGGCGGAATATATTTTTTTGGTATAAGAGTGGCCATTTCTTCATATAGAGGAAGTACATGAGGAATAAAGTCACAATAGAGAACTAATTCTTCAGGACTTAATAAACTGATAATAGAAACAAGAGTACGTGATACAACCTCAATACATCCTTCAGGAGACATGCTGAGTGTCATTTTATCTTCTGTTAAATCTAAAGGAAGAAATTGTACTTCTCCTACTAAGTTATGCATACCATGTAGTAGGCAGTTATCCACAATAATACCTGCACCACTTAATGCATGAATAGGCTGGAATAAGAAAGCCAGTGAACTTACTTGATCTTGTGAAGAATAATAACCTACAGCCGCTGCATTGACATCATTACATATACATACAGGCAAATGATAACGTTCAGTGAGGACATCTTCTAATCTCTCTGGCGTCTCCCATCCGACTAAACTTGTAGAAGACACATAACCATCATCAATAATACCTGGAGTCGCAATACCAATATAACGAATACGTGGATAATGAAGTCGGGCAATATCAATAATGTCACAAATATCCTGAAGATTAACTATAGGTTTGATTACTTCGTTATCTAATAGTATTTCTTGATTCTTATCATATACACGATAAGCAACATGAATGGATTGTTTATTACGGAAAATGGAGAGAGCTAATGTCTTATGTTTAATTTCTACATCCAACATAACAGGTAAAGGAATCTTCTGATCAGATTGGTTCTTTTTAATCTCTAATGATTCTTTCACAAGTGTAAAGATGGCTTTTACATCATATTTCGCAAATACTTCAGGTGGCACATTTAAGACAATTTTATCTTTAAGAATATCACATGCTTTAGCATGTAAATAAGAAATCTGTGGTGCTAAGAGAACTACATCATAATCCTGTGCTACATAGTATAAATTATTATAACCACTTGCTTCTGTCACATAAGGAAGACTCATTAATTTAGAGGCTTCATTCATCTTCATCGCAAAATAGCTAGTTGTTAATCCACCACTACAGCACAATAGAATCTTAATCGTAGGTGATTCACCAATATGCTTCATATAATGAGTGAGTTCTCTAAAGAGCTTCATTGCATGATTCAATGTTTTCATCTGGAAATGTAGATAATATTCAGTGTCACCAGATTGTGTATTGGTTGCTTTAAACTCTATGATATTCAATGGATTAAAGGCAATTTCAATATCTGCATGCTTATTATAAAAATGAATCTCTGTATAGTCTTCATTCACTTTTGTTTCAAAGTCAGGCACTTCCTGCAATAGAATCCATTTCGCAAAGAGTATTGTATAAATATCACTTAAGAAATCATCCATGAATATCACCTCCATGTTCATATTTTAACATACTCACAATCTTTAAATACAGTAACTCTTGAAAGATGAAAAATATATATCATATAAGCTAAATTAAAGCTGATAGAAATGAAAAGAACCTTGTGAATACAAGGTTCTAGATAGCCATCTCAAAGATGAATTTAGTATTTGTGATATTGTTTCCTGATAGACCACTATAATGGTCTTTTTCTTTTAACTTCTTAATTGTAGTTATATCAGTGATCTTTTGAATACCTTCCTGATCAAATAGACTCATTCCTTCAGATAAACTTTTTGCACCCGTTACAAGTGTCTGGTATTGTTGAGAAAGTTCATTCCCAGCCTGACTCAAATCTGATAAGCTAGAAGATAATGTCTCTAATTGTTTTGATACAGGACTTTGAGAAAGCAATTGTGAGAGTTGTTCTAAACTCTTCTTATTTTGTATTAAGCTTTCCTGAACACCTTCACTGATTGCGTTATTGACTGCTATACGCTGTTCATCTGTGAGATCAATGTTATTTATTTTAGATTGAATGAATTCTGTAGGATTATTCATAGAAGATATTAAGCTTTTAATGAGTGCCTGTGTAGATGCGTTATATTGTTTTGACCCATTTAATAATGCATTGGCTCCATCACTCACTTTAGACACATTAGACATATATGTATGAAGATATTGTCCATACGTTGTACATCCTGCGAGTAATTGTGCTGAACCTTCTACTAACTTCTGGGCTGATTGATTTAATTGATCCGTTGTCTTTGTGAGTTCACTTAAATCTAAATCTTTAAACATACCCTCAGTAAATACCGTACTCATATAGTCACATTGGAAGTTCTTAATCTTCATAGTCACTTCCATAGAATCCTTAAATGGTTCATAACCAGGACAACCTAATCCAACAATGGCTTGATAATCATCCATCAACATGCTTTTCCCATTCTTCACTTCAATATCACTCACTGTCTTTTGAGGAATCAACATAATAGTAGTCGCTACGAAAGGAGTCTCAGTATTATTCTTATACTTGAATACAGCCTTTAATGTACCTGTTTTACCTTTAATATTTGTAACTTTCTGTCCATCTAAATAATAAGTCATATCTACACCAACAGGAAGAGTCGTATCTAAAGTACCTTCATACTGGATACTATTCTTATTATTTTCTATCAACAAATGATGATCATTCAAGGTGATATTCTCATCACCTTTATTACTAATATCTTTTAATATAGTTGTATCCTTAATAAGATCACCTTCACTTATAGAAGGAATAGTCACTTCTGCTTTTGTGCTTTTTATCTCTCCAAGTGTATTTGTCTTTACAGTAATTGTTTCACTCTTATTTACTGCTTCCTTTACATTGTGACCTTCTTCACTTAATACAACAGGTGTTTCTTCTTTAACTGTCTTTGTTTTATAAGTCTTAGTTTGTGTTGTACATCCTGTAAGCATGACACAACATATAATCGCAATTAACTTCTTATTCATAAGTGCCTCCTACTCTACATTCTTCAATGCATCCTGCATTGGAATCTTTTTAATCTTACGATATTCAATCAACATCACTATGAAATAACTGATAAAACCAATAATAATTGTCTTTAAGAAAGTAATGTGACTTACATTTAAAGGCATCCATCCAGCCATTTCTTCCTTCATCATTGCTTCAAATATTGGCTTTAATATCGCGTAATCTAATGGTACAGTGATCAGAATAAACAAAGATACAATAATAGATGTCGACACAATATAAATAGAACTTACTTCATGATTGGTATAACCAAGAATCTTTGTCATAGAAATAGATTGCGCATTCTTTTCAATAATTGTTTTTGTAAGAAGATAAATAAGCACAATAAACATGATGACAGCCATTCCACAAAGTAAATAAGCCATACCTCCCATTGATACATTCAATTGTCGAGATACTTTACTTAATGAATCATAATCAATAGTTGTGCCTATATACTTTTCATTCATGTCAGTAATAGGATTCTTTGAGAAATAACCAGAAAAATAATCATCATCTAAATCAAATAACTGATTCATTTTTTTCTGATTCATGAATATCGCAATCGCACCTGGATAGTTATATTCACCACTGACCTTTAATGTATACTTCTTATCTGTATACTCTGTCTTTAAGTGAATGACATCACCTTTATGAATATGATATTTATCTGCATAAGCACTTGATACATAAACACCATCATTAATAGAAATATAACGACTATTCTTCTTTACACCATATACAGTCACAGTATCTAATGTATTGTCTTCCATCTTTAAGCTATAAGCACTAAACTTCTCTGCTGTCTTTTCTTCTGTTTCTATTCCTTTTGTGAAAGTATAAGCTTCTATCATATTAGAAAAGCTCTTTTCACTAGACTGCAAGCTTGCTGGTACTTTAAGAATATATTGATAATCTGCAAACATATTCTGTTTAATATTGGTTCCATAAGAATTAATAATATCTGGCATCGCAAGTCCAAATAATAAGATCATATTCGCAAACATTAATCCAATAAACATCACAATATAATGGGCTTTATTTTGAAGAATAATACGTGTTCTAAAACGTGTAATAAAAGGAATGCGTGCTGACAAAGGCATGACATGTGATTGTTTATGTCTCTTTAAATCTCTTCTTAAGAATTTAAGAGGAGATAGAGACAACTGTCTATTTAATATAAAGAGATTAATTATAAACATGAGTATAACAGGTACAATTGTTGTCTGAATAAAAGCCCCTGCACTCCAGACTGTTTGATAAGTCGTTAAACTATAACTGGCATAATATAAATTCGCCATAGTTACTCTAAAATAGGTATAACCTAGAATATTACCTATCAAGGCACTCATAAGTGTCACAATAATAGGAAGTGTCATATAATGACTGATCAATTCTTTCTTTGTATAACCAGATGCAAGCAATGTCCCAATCACATTGGCTTCTTTCTGGATTGTATTGGTCATAGTAACCGCAAATACAAATGCGATAATCACAATCATGATATATAAGAGAAGTCTAACCATTACGCCATCACTACCCATATCATCACCAGTAAAATGAATGGCCTGGTTCTCATATTGAGGAATATACTCCTCTAGATGCACTTCTTTATTTAATACCTTTAAGAATGATTCAGATTTCTTTTCTTCATTCTCTGGTTTATTTGTATAAAGCCATGAATAGCTATAGGTCATATGTGCCTTGTCCCATTGATTAAATAAAGAAGGTTGTACAACCGCAACTCCAAACTTGATTGCATCAAACATCGTATCGCTATTATCCTCAAATAATGCTGAGTAATCTGGTAAAGCCACTAAACCACAGATTTTTAATGAATGATTCTTACTCTTAATAGTATCTCCAATAGATATTTTATTATTTGTGGCATACATACGGTCTATCGCAATTTCTTTATTGTTTTGAGGAAGTCTTCCTTCCATGACACATACTTTATTGACACTTTGTGGTGTCGCAAAGATACGTAATTTATTTCCATTGATCAATGTTTCTTCTACATAAGAATGATCATAGAGATGTACACCGGCTTTAGAAATATTGATCAAAGACTGATTATTTAGTTTCTTATCTACATTAAAGTGACCATCTTCAATCGTATACTTCTCAAAACTTTCATTATAAGCTTTAATCATACTCTCATCCGCCACAATAAAACCAGATACAAGACCAATCATACCTGTCATCAATAAGAAGATAACAAGATACTTACTCCAGTCTTCTCTTAATTCGCGTATAAAACGTTTATTTAATGGATTCTTCATACTACCAATCCACCTCATTTACTCGTTTACGATCTGTATTGATATAGTCTTCTTTAATTCTTCCATCATGTAATACAAAGATATGATTCGCAATATACTTAATAGACTCATTATGTGTTACCATGATGATTGTATTTCCAAATCTTTCATTAATATCACAGATTAACTGTAATATATCCTGTGAAGTGCGATAATCGAGTGCGCCAGTCGGTTCATCACAAAGAAGTATATCTGGATTCTTTATGACTGCACGTCCAATTGCAGTACGCTGTTGTTGTCCACCAGATAATTGGTTAGGTAATTTATTCTGATGTTCATACAAACCAAGTGCATGTAATAAATCATCAATATCCAAAGGCTTCTTGCTTAAATAAGCACCTACTTCAATATTCTCTCTTACTGTTAAGTTAGGAATTAAATTATACATCTGGAATATATAACCTAAATGATCACGTCTATATTGACTTAATTCCTTCTCTTTCATTGTCTTTAAACGATGTTTATTAATAATAAGTTCTCCCTCATCTAAACTATCAATCCCCCCAATAATATTAAGTAGTGTAGATTTACCAGAACCTGAAGGACCAAGCAATACACAGAATTCCCCTTTATTAATAGTCATATCAATCCCTTTTAATACATCAATATGACTCTCTCCCTGTCCAAAAGACTTTTTTAAATTTTTAATCTCTAAAAAGTTCATAGCATCTCCTCCTATGTTAGATTTATCTAACCACATTATACTCCCAGAGTTAGTTCATGCAAACTAAAAACTATGATATAATGAAGAAAAAATGAGGTACATATATGAATTATACAGAAGAAGAATTATGCACATTAGTAGAAGAATTACCAGATATCCAATATAACTTACAGATACCTGTCACTTCTATTAATCTATTAGGCTTAACACCTGATTTATTTGATGAAGAAGTCTATGAAATATTAAAGGATTATTTTACTGAACAGAAATACAATGTCCTTACAACATTCTTATATCATGATACATCACTTGATATGGCCGGTTATGCAGATGTAAATATTGTAGTATCAGTGAAAGGGTTAAAGATTGCTGAATTATTAAAAGAGAAGTATGGCACACCTTATGTTGTAGGATTTCCATATGGTAAATTCTCTTCTTATTTCTTTATGGCTGTTGAACAGGCATTAGAAACCGGCATTGACCAGATTCCTTATCAGAACTTCTTTAGATTACAGACAGAGCAGATGATTCAATTACATGGTGATCCTGTGATTATGAGTTCTATTGGTTTCTCTTTATCACAACAATATGATTTTGGTTATCAAGTGATATCAGATAGAAAAGAAACATTAGGTACAGTAGATTTGAAAGATACTAAAAAAGATGATATCCAAGTCGATATCACCTTCCCATTACATGAATCTATATTTGATTTAACCATTCATGACCTGTAATACACAATTTTCTATTGTTTCTATTCCCTGATCATGAAAAGCATGAAGTAAATCTTCATCATAAGTTCCTGGCTGCATCCAGGCATACTTAATACCCAACTCTCTCATCTCTCTGATGTAAGTCATACCAATTGTTTTATTGACGACAAAAACAACAACATCCACAGGATATTCTATATCTAAAAGAGATGTATACATCTTATCATTGTCTATTGTGTCATACTTAGGAGATATACCATAGACATGCTTACCTGCATTCTTTAAGCACTGATATATTTGATAACTGTACTTCTTGGGATCAGGACTCATCCCAATGATACAATAATTATTATAGATCTTTAAAATATCTCTTTCTTTCATCGTTCATCACCGTTTTTATTATATCATACCACCAACATTTTTGATTGAATTTTACACCATAATAATGCATTTGTGGTATAATGACAAACGCGAATTGATGTGTTAATATAGACACGTATTAAATAAGAAAGGAAGGTCGTTTATAGTGTACGATATTATAGTTGTAGGTGCTGGCCATGCAGGTATTGAAGCATGTCTTGCTGGTGCAAGAACAGGAAATAAAACATTACTTATTACAAGCAACTTCTCTAATGCAGGAAGCATGCCTTGTAATACATCCATCGGAGGACCTGCAAAGGGCATTATTGTAAGAGAAATAGATGCACTTGGGGGACAGATGGGTAAAACTACAGATGCGACTTACCTTCAGATGAAGATGTTGAATACTGCGAAAGGACCAGGTGTTCAGTCTCTTCGTGCACAGGCAGATAAGAAAGCTTATCCACGCTATATGCAGAAAGTATTAAAGGAACAAGAAAATCTTGATATTGTAGAAGCAATGGTAGAGGATTTGATTGTAGAAGGTGATGAGTGTAAGGGTGTTATCCTTGCGGATGGCACACATTATGAATCTCGTACTACAATTCTTACTACAGGAACTTATTTAAAGGCTGAAGTCCTTGTCGGACATTCTAAGACTCCTAGTGGACCAGATAAACAGAAGGAAAGCTTATATTTATCAAGTAAGTTAAAGGATTATGGATTTAGAATCCAAAGATTAAAGACAGGTACACCACCTCGTGTAGAAATCAATTCTATTGATTATTCAAAAACAACAGTACAGCCTGGTACAGATGCGAAACTTTCATTCTCGTATGAAACAACACATTTCACACCAGTAGAAGATCAGACTGTATGTTACTTAACATATACAACGGCAGAAACACATAAACTCATTAGAGATAATCTAGATAAATGTGCGATGTTCTCAGGACTTATTAAAGGTATTGGACCACGTTACTGTCCATCTATTGAAGATAAGGTTGTTAAGTTTGCGGATAAGGAAAGACATCAGATCTTCCTTGAACCAGAATCTAAGGAAATGAATACAATCTATGTACAGGGATTCTCTACATCCATGCCTCATGATATTCAGGAAAAGATGGTGCATTCATTACCAGGACTTGAAAACTGTACTATTTTAAAATATGCATATGCGATTGAATATGATGCGATTGATCCATTACAGTTATGGCCTAGTCTAGAAACAAAGGTTTTAAAGAACCTCTTTACTGCAGGTCAGATCAACGGTACTTCAGGTTATGAAGAAGCAGCAGGTCAGGGACTTATTGCCGGTATTAATGCGTCTAAGAAGGTAAAGGGGAATAAACCTTTAATCTTGAAACGTGATGAAGCCTATATTGGTGTATTGATTGATGACTTAGTGACTAAAGGTACTAAAGAACCATATCGTATGTTAACAAGTCGTGCTGAATATAGATTATTATTAAGACATGATAATGCGGATGAAAGATTAAGAAAATATGGCCATGATGCAGGTCTTGTAAATGATGAAGTCTATTCACTTTATCTAGATAAAATGAATCGTATCCATGCTGAAATAGAACGTCTAGATACCATTCATTTCTCACCTAAGAGTGAAATCAATGACCTCTTAGAAGAGAAGGGCTCAACACGTTTAAAAGAAGGTGTAACTGCCCGTGCTATTCTTCAAAGACCAGAATTAGTCTATGAAGACTTATTACCTTATATTGAACATGTTGACTTAACTGAAGAAGAAATGAGAAGAGTCACTATTCTTATTAAATATAAGGGATATATTGAAAAAACATTAAGACAAGTAGAAAAAGTAAAGAATATGGAAGAAAAGCAGATTCCTGCTGACTTGGACTATGATGATGTATTAAACTTATCATTAGAAGCAAGACAGAAACTAAAGAAGGTCAGACCTGTAACTATTGGTCAGGCAACACGTATTTCTGGTATTAATCCTGCAGATATTTCTGTTTTACTTATTCACTTAAAAACACAATACGGAGATTAATATGACACAACAAGAATTTATTGTGAGCTTAGAAGAAAAAGGCATTGTGCTTTCAGAGAAACAGATTGAACAGTTTGAAAAGTATTATGAAATACTAGTAGAATGGAATGAGAAGATGAACTTAACTGCTATTACAGATAGAGAAGGTGTTTATTTAAAACACTTCTATGATTCTCTTACAATTGCGTTTGATTTTCCATTCTCTAATCAAACAATCTGTGATGTAGGTGCAGGTGCTGGATTCCCTTCAGTTCCACTTAAAATCGTTTATCCAGAATTAAATGTCACTATTGTAGATTCTTTGAATAAGAGAATCACATTCTTGAATCACTTATTTAAAGAATTAGAATTAGATCATATTCAAGCAGTTGCATCACGTGCTGAAGATTTCTGTAAAGATCATCGTGAATCATTTGATATTGTCATGGCACGTGCAGTTGCAAGATTAAATATCTTAGATGAACTTTGTCTCCCATTAGTGAAGAAAGATGGTTACTTCCTTTCATTAAAAGGACTCAAAGCCCCTGAAGAATTAAAAGATGCGAAGGGAGGCATAAAGGTACTTGGAGGAGAAGTGATGGATGATTTTACTTTTACTTTAAGTGATCAGAATGATCATCGTCATAACATCGTGATCAAGAAAGTGAAATCAACACCTGCAAAGTACCCAAGAAACTATGGACAAATTAAGAAAAAGCCTTTATAGAAAGAAAAGGAACGTTATTAAAGATGCTTATTGTTTCTTAGACATCAATGATATTGTTGCCAACAAGGAACAGCCACGTACTCATTTTGAAGATGAGAAGATCCAGGAACTCGCTGAATCTATTATGCAGAATGGTCTCTTACAGCCTATTGTAGTCAGAGAATATGAAGGTAAATATCAGATTGTTGTAGGGGAAAGAAGATACCGTGCCTGCAAACTAGCAGGTATTACAGAAGTGCCATGTATCATTCAGGAACTCGATGACAATCAGATAGCCAATGCTGCATTAGTAGAAAATATTCAAAGAGAAAATCTTTCAGCAATAGAAGAAGCCTTAGCTTACCAGCAGATTCTAGATACACAGGGTTTAACACAAGCCCAGCTCGCTGAAAAAGTAGGTAAGAAACAGTCTACAGTGGCCAATAAACTTAGACTCTTAAAGCTTCCTATGACAGTACAGGAATCAGTTAAGAAAAAAGAAATCTCTGAAAGACATGCCCGTGCTTTATTAAAACTAGAAGATACAGCACAACAAAATAATATGTTGAAGGAGATTCTTGAACATAACTTAACTGTCGATGAAACAGAAAAAAGAATTGCGAAACTATTAGCACCTAAAAAAGAAAAACCACGTGTACGTAAATTCTCTAGAAGTGTTAAAATCGCAATCAACACAATTAATCAGGCAGTAAAGATGGTTACTGATGCAGGAACTGATGTAGAAGAAAACATCAATGAAACAGATGACGAAGTCATCATTACTCTAAAAGTAAAGAAGTAGATCCTAATTACTAGGACCTACTTCTTTTTTAAATCTTTCTGGAATTCTATTATGGAATACAATATCCATAACTTCATCATAACTAAATTCATAACATTCATTTGTTTCAGTCACATGTATTCTTAATACATCACCTCTCTCTGCTTCTGTTAAGAATAAATATAAATTTCTCATCAATTCTTCCATAAGGACCCTCCTATATATTTATTCTCAAAGAATCTTCAAATTACTTAATATTCAGTTAATTATATATATCATATTGTTTTTTTTGACGATTTATATATAGTTATATTAAAAGATATGCTCTCATGTATTGAAAGGAGAAAGCTATGAAGAAAGCACTTATTATAATAGGAGAGGTCGTTGCATCATTTTTTATCGCTCTCTATGTAGGATTACCATTAGCGAGTCTTGTGACAGGGTTGATAAGTTATCATGACAAAGAAGTAGAGTTTTTGATGATCTTCCTTATTATCCTATTTGGAATCTTGATCTTGAATAAGCTCAACAAAGAATGAGTATATCCTCGGATATACTTTTTTAGTAAAAAAAAGATTGAGCTAAGCTCAATCTTCAACACATACGCATACAGGTGCAGGAATCTCTAATTCAGAATCTGTCATCAATAGCTTTTCATTCTCTTCATCAAAAGTAAGTACCTGAAGCTTATTATCTTCCTGTGCACCTACAATAACATACTTATCATCAATAATATTGAAGTCTCTAGGTTCTTTACCAGTATGTACCATATAAAGTAAAGAAATCTTACCATTCTCTTTATTGACTCTATATAAGGCAATAGAATTATGGCCTCTATTAGAAATAAGTAGATGTTCTCCACTCTTTGTGAGATGAATTGCGGCAGCTGCATTAAATCCCTTAAAATGACGTGGAACACAATGAATGGCTTGAACTAAACTCATACGACCCTCATTATATTTAAAGACCATGATCTTATTCGCAATCTCATTAATGAGATAACCATAACGCCCATCCTGTGAGAAAATCAAATGTCTAGGACCAGAACCAGGTACAACATTTACTGTATAATCTGTATTCTCTTTTAGTACACCATCTTTATAATTGTACATCACAATCTTATCAGCACCTAAATCTACAGCATATAAGAAACGTCTGTCAGGTGTAAAACCAACATTGTGGACATGAGGTGCAGTCTGTCTCTTTAATAAATCAGGACCCATACCAGTATGTCTCACAGCCCCGATCTTATGATCAATACGATAATTTTCTAGTTTATAAGCAGCTGTTGCACCAACATGATAGTTTGCCGCAAAGATATACTTATTATCATCAGAGATACATAAATGTGTATAACTTCTACCAGAAGAAGAATAGTTATTATTAAGAATCAATTCATTCTTATGAATACTAAAACTTCCTAATCCTCCACCTTCATTATTAGATCTCGCATTCTTATAAGATACATAAAGTTCTTTATTCTTCGCAATCAAATATGATGGGAAATCTTGAGTTAAGATCTGTTGTATTTTCTTTAATTCCAATGTTTCTTCATTAAAAGAAACGATATAGATTCCTTTATCGTCACCTTTACCGTAGCTTGCAACATAAAACGTTTTCATAGGACACCTCCATATGAAAATATTTTATCACAATTATTCTCTATTTACTAATGAGTTTCATTATTATAAAATGATTGTACAATAGTCAAAGGAGGACAAAAGGTTGGATAATAAGGAACTTTTATCTATGAGTGATGGTCTTTTAATTCAATTATTACAGAAAAATGCAAGATATAAGGTTTCTGACCTAGCCGCCGCGCTAGCAGAATCTAAAGACAGCATTGTAGAAAGATTAAATAGACTAGAAAAAGAGAAGATTATTTGTGGTTACCATACTATTGTCAACTGGGACAAGACAAATACTGAACTTGTGACTGCGATGATTGAGATTAATGCTATTCCTGAAAGAGAATATGGTTATGATCGTATTGCATCACACATTTATAAGTACGAAGAAATTGAAACAATGTATTTATTATCTGGTGATTATGATTTTATGTGCATTGTAAAGGGTCGTACTATGCAGGAAGTCGCGCACTTTGTTGCATCTAAATTGGCATGTATTCCTGGTGTTACAGGAACAAAAACAACATTTGTGTTAAAGCCATATAAGACAGATGGACATGTCCTAGTAGATGATGAAGATGGTAAAAATACGCGACTGGTGGTGACTCCATAAAATGGATTATGAGAAGAAATTAAGTACTGCAGCACAAACTATTAAGCCAAGTGGTATTCGTAAGTTCTTTGATCTTGCAAACCAGATGGAAGGTGTTATTTCATTAGGTGTAGGGGAACCTGATTTTGCGACACCTTGGAAGATTAGAGAAGCTGCAATCTATTCAATTGAAAAAGGACGTACTTTCTATACCGCAAACAGAGGTTTATTAGAATTACGTCAGGAAATTAGTAATTATTATTATCGTCGTTTTGGTGTACATTATGATCCTGAAAATGAAATTATTGTGACTGTAGGTGGTTCAGAAGGTATCGATATCGCAGTAAGAGCCTTAATGAATCCAGGTGATGAAATGATTATCTTAGACCCAGGATATGTTGCTTATGAACCAAGTGTTATTCTTTCAGGAGGAGTACCTGTAAGAATTCACCTAGAAGAAAAAGATGAATTCAAATTAACACCTGAAAAACTTAAAGCAGCTATTACACCAAAGACAAAGGTCATGTTGATCAACTTCCCTTCAAACCCAACAGGTGGGGCAATGACAAGAGAAGACTATGAGAAACTTGTACCTATTATTAAAGAATCAGGTATTATTGTTATATCAGATGAAATCTATGCAGAATTAAGCTATGAAGAACCATTCTGTACATTGGCTTCATTCCCAGAAATCAGAGATCAGATTATTGTCATCAATGGTTTCTCTAAGGCTTATGCCATGACAGGATGGAGACTTGGTTATGTTCTTGCAAACCCAGTATTCTCTAAGGCAATGTGTAAGATTCATCAGTATATTATCATGTCAGCACCTACTGGTGCACAATATGGTGCAATAGATGGACTGAGACATTGTGATAAAGAAGTAGAAGAAATGAGAGCCTCTTATCTCTCACGTAGAAACTTCCTTGTAAAAACATTTAATGATATGGGACTTCATACATTTAACCCAATGGGTGCTTTCTATGTATTCCCATGTATTCGTTCTACAGGTCTTACATCTGAAGAATTCTGTGAAGAACTATTAAATGATCAGAAGGTAGCCTGTGTACCAGGTACAGCCTTTGGTGATGCTGGAGAAGGATTTATCCGTGTCTCTTATGCATACTCACTAGAAGAATTAAAAATTGCGACTGAGAAGATTAAACTATTCTTAGATAACTTAAAAAACAGATCTCATTAGAGGTCTGTTTTTTCTCTTTCTAGCATCTCCTGATAGCTATAAACACAGCCACAGTAGTTCTGTCTATACATATGATATTCATCACTCATACGTGTTGATTTTAAATAACCATTATCTTTCTTAAAATCACTATGAAGGAATTTTGGTGTTTCTAGATCTAAATCATCACCAATCTCATTGATCCATTGGCTATTCTTATGAGGAGAAACAGACAACACAGTTGTCCAATAATCAAAACCATGCATTCTAGCATAATCTCTTGCCTTCTCCATTCTTACTTTATAACACACATAACAGCGGTAGCCCTTTTCTCCTGTATCCTTATATGGCGCAATATGCGTTAAATATTCTTCAGGATCATATGTATCTTCTACCACTTGTACATTCTGGTTCTCTTTATCATTGAACTCTTTCACAAATCTTTCTAACTCAGATTCACGACGATGATACTCATCAGCAGGGTAGATATTACTATTTGTATAATAAATAGTAATATCAAAGTACTGACATAACTCTTTAATCACATTAGAAGAACAAGGACCACAGCATGCATGAAGCAATAACTTTGGACGTCCTTCTAAATGTTTAAGAGTCTCCAACATCACTAAACGGTAATTCTGTTTCATTAGTGGATAAACATTGCATCACCAAATGAGAAGAAACGATATTTCTCATTTACTGCAATCTTATAGGCATTTAAGATATGTTCTCTACCTGCAAGAGCACTTACAAGCATCACTAATGTAGACTTAGGAAGATGGAAGTTTGTGATCAATGCATCAATACCAGTAAATGTATAACCAGGATAAATAAAGATATTTGTATTTTCATGAGCTGCTTTGAAGCATCCATATTTAGAATGGTTGGCTTCTAATGTACGACAAGAAGTAGTACCCACCGCAATAATACGTCTACCTTCTTTTTGAGCCTGATTTAATTTTTCAGCCACTTCTTCACTGATTTCATAATATTCACTATGCATATGATGTTCTAATACATTTTCTACCTTAACAGGTCTAAATGTACCTAAACCAACATGTAAAGTTACATCTAGGATTTCAATCCCTTTTTCTCTTACTTTCTGAAGTAATTCTTCAGTAAAATGTAAGCCTGCAGTAGGGGCAGCAGCACTACCTTCTACCTTTGCATAGACTGTCTGATAACGATCAGGATCATTTAACTTTTCTTTAATATATGGTGGTAAAGGCATAATACCTAACTGATCTAGAATTTCATAGAAAATTCCATCATAAATCATCTTGAAGATACGAATACCTTCTTCTCTGATTTCAGTACACTGAGCCTTTAAACGACCATCACCAAAAGTAATCACAGTACCTAGCTTTACAATCTTCGCATTACCTACTAAACATTCCCATAAATCATCATGAAGATCCTTTAATAAAAGAACTTCTACATGTCCACCAGTTTCTTCCTTAAGACCATAAAGACGTGCTGGAATAACTTTTGTATTATTTCTTACAAGCACATCACCTGGCTTTAGATAATCTAGAATATCATAGAAGTGTTTATGTTCAACATCTCCTGTTTCTTTATCTAGAACCATTAAACGTGAAGTATCACGTTTCTTTAATGGTGTCTGTGCAATTAATTCTTCCGGAAGATCATAATCAAATAATTCAATATCCATAAAACTAAAACGCCCTTTCATAAACATCACGACCATACTGTTCTAAGAATTCTTCCTTAAAATCAGCTAAACGGTCTTCTTGAATTGCTTTTCTAATATCTGCTGCAAGATCTAATAAGAATGCAACATTGTGAATAGATAATAAAGACTTACCAAAGATTTCATCACACTTGTGAAGATGTCTTAAATAAGCTCTTGTATAATTTCTACATGCATAACAATGACACTTATCATCAATAGGAGTAAAGTCACGCTTATACTTTTCATTATTGATATTCATACGTCCATGATGTGTCATAAGTGCACCATGTCTTGCGACACGTGTAGGAAGTACACAGTCAAACATATCAATACCTCTCATAGCACCTTCAATTAAATCAATAGGATTACCTACACCCATTAAGTATCTAGGCTTATCTTCAGGTAACCACTTAACACTATCTTCAATCATTTTATACATGATTGGTTTAGGTTCACCTACAGAAGTACCACCAATAGAATAACCAGGAAAATCCATATCAACTAAAGTCTTAGCACTTAGTTCACGTAAATCCGCAAACTCACCACCCTGGACAATACCAAATAAAGCCTGGTCTTCTCTCTTATGTGCTTCCTGACCTCTCTTAGCCCATCTTAATGTTCTTTCTACAGAGTTCTTCATATAATCATGAGTACATGGATAAGGTGCACATTCATCAAAACTCATAATAATATCAGCACCTAGATCTTCCTGAATTGCGATAGACTTTTCAGGAGATAAGAATAGCTTAGAACCATCCACAATACTCTTGAAGGTAACACCTTCTTCTTCAATCTTACGTGTCTTACCTAATGAGAATACCTGGAATCCTCCAGAGTCTGTAAGAATAGGTCCATCATAGTTCATGAACTGATGAAGCCCTCCTGCATCTCTTACAATATCACTTCCTGGTCTTAACCATAAATGATAAGTATTCGCAAGTACAACCTGAGAGCCCATTTCTTTAAGCTGTTCAGGAGAAATACCTTTTACTGTTGCCAGTGTTCCTACAGGCATGAACATAGGTGTTTCTACATCACCATGTGGTGTATGAAGAATCCCATATCTTGCGCCTGTCTGTTTACATACGTGTTTACATTCATACCAAAAATCTTTCATAACATCACCTCGATAACCTTGCCTATTATACGAAAAAATAGCCATTAAATCAATAAAAAAGGGGAAAGCTCCCCTTTCTTAAGAATATTATTTGTGTTTTAAGTCATCCAGTTTTTTAAGGATGAGAAGGCCAAAGATAATAATCAGACCAATAATCACTAAGCCATAGGCTCTGATATTTGTATCATAAGGGGAAATAATATACGCTATTTGTTCAACACAAACTAAAGCGAAAAGTGATGAAATAAACCAAATGACAAATTTTACTACAAGACTGTTCTTCATATATGTTCCTCCAAATAGAAGCGTTATTTCTTTCACATATATTTTACCATTATCCCTCTTATGAAAAAATAGAATTAAGCAATGTTTAAGAGATAATCCTAAAACAATGCTTTCGGTATAGTTTTGTATATCTTTGTTGATTATTGATTACAAAAATATTTTCTTCAAAACAAGACTAACAAAGCCAATCTTTGTATCTATACATAATTATATATAAGATCTTTGTGGATATGTTTTTTTCCATTCAAAATCGCCTTTTTTAGTAATATCAAAGTTTATAGCAATACTTAGATCACGTCCACTTACACCAATACTTAAACCTGAAAAACTAAATGTTTCATAAAAATGAACATAGGCTGCTCCATAATCCATTAGAGTATTTTTACCATCAGCATCAGCGGTATATGTCATAGTGAATTTTTTAAAAATTCTTCCTTTAACATCACATATTCCAAATTTGTAGGTTTGACCTGCATGTGAATTATATTCTCCATAAGTATTACGTACTACAGAACCATCATAATGTGTAATCGCATTTGAAGAACTTTTTTTAACGAATCTTGATACAGAACCAATCATACCAATTCCGATAGTATCCTGCTGTTTATATAATGGTGTCCCAGTCCAACTACCACTAAATGTTGCTGATGCATGTGTTCTATTATCTGAAGCAGTGTAATTAAACTTTTTTAATTTTAAGGTAGCAGATACAGTAGCTGATGCACGAGTAGCCATTTCATCACTTCCATCAAAATTTTTTATTGCATAAATTTGTTCATCATTAAATGTCATTTCAGCTAACTCGTTAACAGAAAGTTCTTTTAATTTATAAATATAATCGAGATATTCTTTTCTTCTCTCTAATACTTTAGCTACTTCCGCTGAATTAATTCTTGCACCTTTTGAATGTAATTTTTCTAAAGAATTTACAATGGCACCATATTCACTTGTTTCATAATGTTGTTCCTTTACTGCTACAGTATTTAATAAATCTTCATCTTTTAATGCTGAAACTGGAGACATTGGGATTACCAACATGCACACAAATAATGATAATAAAATTTTAATAGATTTAGATTTCATAAAATTCCCTCCATTCTTTTTAAATCTATCTTCGTACTTATATTTTACATTAATAACTGTAATATAAAAAGCCTATAATATTCTAAATAAATATAGTACAATAAAATTATAAGTACTAATTATTTTTAAGGAGGAAATAGTACAATGAAAAATAAAATGATTATAAAATTTATTGTCTCAATTCTTTTAGCCTATCTAATGGTTTATATTATTGATTCATTGCTTAGTAATTCTTATTTATCTCAACCAGGAATTAATCATATTGTTATCCTTGATTTTATTTTTGCATGTTGCATTGTTATTATTGCGCTTATTATCATATTTGGTTTTTTAATCTTAAATAAGCATAAGTAATTCTAGAATTTAACTTATGTATTAAATGAAATCTCTCTTTTTAAGTAAAATGCTGCTTTAGACGATAATATTACGCAGCAAAAATATCATAATGATACTCATGATATGCTTTCTTAAGTGAAATAAATAGGCAATGGTATTAAGATAAAGAAAACTAATACCTTCGTGTCATTAAGAAAGGGTGTTTGCTATAAAATGGCAGACACCTTTTCTATTACCGCTAAAAAGCATTTGAAAATAATATGGTTTATGAACTGCTCCTAAAGAACTATTACATAGTCCTAAAAAATACATTCCTAAAACAATAGTGCATAATAAATTATGTTAGGATGCTCTATAATTTAGAGGCTTACATGATTGATTTTTTATGACGCATTTAAATGATTTTTATGGTCTTTTGGGAATAGAATTAATAACTTTAGTTAAATACATGGAATGTGTGAAGTAGTACTATTTACTATACGCAATATCTAGTTTTATAATACGAAAAAATCCAGGAAAATATCCTGGATTAATCAAATGTGACATATTCGTTGTCTAAAGGTTTAGCCCCTTCAACATGATCTACATCAAGAACACAGATATTCGCATTCATAGATGGATCATATTCAATATGTGTATGACCTTCTAATAGAAGCCATTCATTAGGTATGAATTTAGACGCATATTCACTTACACAAAGCATACCAATTAATGAAGTATCCTGTTCACAGCATACCATTGCATAACGACCAAGAATAAAACCATTAGGAATCACTTTATCACGACCTATGAATTTACCTTTTATTTTAATTGTCTTTTGATCATAACGTTCTGGATGTTCCATCGCATCATAACAGAAGATACCAAAATCATGATCAGCAACTTCTAAATGATCCTGTGTATAATCATATGGTAATTCATCATCCTGCATAGTATTTACAGAACCATCTTTATTTTCATAGATGATCTGACATACAGGATTCATTGCCTTGATGTTGTTTCTTAAAGTAGACTTCTTCATACCATCTTCAATACGGTTAAAGATGACTAAGTCACTCTTAGCACAATGTTGGAATAAAAGTGCACGCATGTTATTCACATAAAGCTGGAAAGTAGAGGCATTGATAGTAGTTAGAATCTGTACAACATCCCAGTTTTCAGGGAATGGTGATTCTACAAACTGATCTACATTCCACATACCATTAAATTCTACAAGAACCTGTGTAGGATGATATTTCTCCTTTAAATCCTTAAAGAAATCGGCAGTCAAGTCTTCTTCATTCTCTACATAAACGATTTCACAGTTATGTTCCTTAATAGCTGCTTCATTATATTCTACTTCACCTTCTTCTGTCACAATAAGCACAGATGTCTCATAATCACAGAAGTCAGTATTAATAATTGTATCGTTGATAAATGTTGTTTTACCACTTTCTAAAAAGCCAGTAAATAGATAAATTCTTGTTTCTAAATTATCCATACATTAACCTTTCATTAAATCATAGATTTTATGTGCATCAAGCTTTTCACCAATCACACACATTCTTCCACCAACATCTGGTGTACATTCACGGATTTCATAATCACCACTTACAAAGTCAAACTCAAACCACTTACCATCAGTACCCTTCACAATACCCTTAGAACGAAGAATATGACCTAAAGATTCATCAGTACCTAAAGTCTTTAACTTATCATCAAGTTCTTCTTTAGTAAATGGATGTGCTGTTTCAATACCAATACTATTGAATACTTCATCAGCATCATGCATATCTTCTTCATCAAAGTATAATGTGCTTTCTCCATCATGGTGATGATGTTCATGATCGTGATGATGACCACATTCACATTCGTGATCATGGTCATGGTGATGTTCACATTCGTGGTCATGATCATGATGCTGACCACATTCACATTCATGGTCATGATCATGGTGGTGATGATGTTCATGATGATGACCATGAACACTTTCCTGATGTTCCTTTTCAGCCGCAATCAATGCCTTTTCTAAAGCATCCTTATGATTACTTGCTTCAAGAATCATATCACCTGTAATCTGATCCCATGGAGTAGTAACGACTGGTGCATGAGGATTTAATTCTCTAATAATATCTAAACATTCCGCAATCTTTTCTTCAGACACATCCTGTGAACGGCTTAAGATTACACAGCTTGCTGCACCAATCTGGTTATTAAAGAACTCACCAAAGTTCTTATGATACATCTTACATTTCTTTGCATCTACTACAGTAAAGAAACGATCAAGTGTTAAATCAGCACCATGTACCTTCTGTACAGCCGCAATAATATCAGATAACTTACCAACACCTGTTGGTTCAATAATAATACGATCAGGATGATATGTATCTACAACTTCCTTTAAAGCTGTTTCAAAATCACCTGCAAGACTGCAACAAATACAACCCTGACTTAATTCATTGACAGTAATACCTGCATCACGCATAAAACCACCATCAATTCCAATTTCACCAAACTCATTTTCAATGAGTACTAACTTTTCATCTTTTAAAGATTCATTTAATAATTTTTTAATAAGTGTTGTTTTACCAGCACCTAAAAATCCAGAAATAATATCAACTTTTGCCATTTTATTGACTCCTTTCTTAACCATTTCACATTATATCATTTTTCTTAAAAAACGCTCATAAAATGATAAAAAAGCTTATACAAACTTTTCAATAAATACACCAATTCCATTAGAATCTTTATCCTTTGTGACATAGTCAGCTGCAGCCAATGCACGAATAGAACCATTTTCCATCACAACACCAATACCTGCTTCTTCCAACATATCTATATCATTATCTTCATCACCAAAAGCCATACATTGAGATATAGAAATATCATGAAGAGCTAAAGCCTCTTTTAAACCATTAGACTTAGACACATGAGGATCCATATATTCATATAAGAAACTGGTAGTTACTAAGGCAGACGCTTTATAGTCTTTATTCTTAAATGATTTAGAACGTTCTACAATCTGAGGCATATAGTTTGGATCACAAATAATCATCAACTTACGATAAGGACGTGTTAAGAACGTATCAAAATCAACAACCCTATATTCAATACCATCACCCTCAGCCATATCTCTAATATAATCATCATCCTTAGGTGCATATAGAATACCTTCATGACATATAGTGAAGTTACAATCCATATCTTTATAATGATTCATGATTTCTTTAATCAATTCAGGACTCAAAGTATGATTCTCCTGATATATATCAAGAATATAATCATCAATCTCAGAACCTCCAGAACCCACTACAAAATCAATACATCCTTCAATACCCCATGATTTCATATGATTTCTCACACTATCTGCATCTCTACCTGTACATATTCCAAATAATATTCCTTTACTTCTTGCTTTCTTAATAGATGAAACAGTTCTTTCATCCACAATCTGTTTACTAGTCAGTAATGTTCCATCAACATCACATACAATAGCACGTATAGCCATATTTATTCCTCCGTCATTCTTTTATAGTACTCTGTCTTCTTTTCAATATTCTCTTCATAATGTCTTTTGAAATATGCTGTATAAAGAGTATCTAATACAAATAATAGACTTAATCTTGTACTATAGGAAGACATTTTCTTATAGTGATTCTCCTTTGAACTTAAGAATAACTGATAATCATAATACTTGATTTCAGGATGATATTCAGTAGAAGAAATTAGTACAGTAGGGATATGATTTTTATGCAAAATAGAAGGAATCTTTTCTGATAACATCCCACGTCCATTAAAGGTAATGACTATTGCAAGGTGAGAAGAATCACTTGATGCAGCAAGTAATTGTGATTGATATTCTTCTGAAGGAACATTAACCTGTTTTCCAATCTCCAACATCTGAAAACTAAAATTCTTCGCAAAGAATAAATGACCTGCTGAAGTATAAATATCAATCTGTTGAGAAGAATCCATTAACTGTACAATACCCTGTAATGTATCTAAATCAAAAAGGTGACTTGTTTCTAATACTGTTTGATTATAGTCTTCTTTTAATAATTCAATCATTTCATGATGTGTCTGATATTTCTTGATTGGATAATCAAAATCAAATGTCTCATCCATCTTTTTGTATTCAGATAATGAAGATGATAGTTTTACTTTTAAATCAGATAATCCTGATGTGCCACATTTAGTCGCTAAGCGATAAATAGAAGTCACAGAAACAAAACATGATTCACTTATTTCCTGAGCAGACATATGAATTACTTTCTCAGGATTCTCTAAAATGTATTTCGCAATTATCTTTTCACTTGTTGTAAAGTCTGTCTTTGTTTGTAGTAATGTATAGATGTTCATAGAAAACCTCCTAAAATATTTATTATATTTCTATAAATATGTATATGTATGTGTTATAATCCAAAAAAGGAAGGTGATATTTATGATAGATGGACATATGCATCTAGAATATGGGGATTTCTCAAAAGAATATGTACTACAGTTTGTGGAAAGTGCAGTAAAGAATGGTATGGATGAAATACAGATTCTTGATCATACACATCGTTTTAAAGAATTTAGACCTGTTTATGAAGGAGTAAGAAAAGCATCTCCTTACCAGGAAGAATGGTTAAACAATAAGGAAATGAAGTTTCATAGTACTTTAGATGAATATTGTGCTTTGATTAAAGAAATCAAGGCAATGGATTTACCTATTAAGGTTTCTTTTGGTTTAGAGGTATGTTATGTACCTGAATATGAAGAAACAATTCGAGAAATATTAAAACCTTATCATTTTGATTTCTTAGTAGGAGCCATTCATTCTATCGATGGTAAACTCTATGATATGAAATGGTCAGAAGAAATCTTATGGAACAAGTATCCTGTGGATGAAATCTATAAGAGATACTATGAATGTGTCTTCTCACTTGTAAAGTCCGATTTATTTACACAGCTTGCACATCCAGATACGATCAAGATGTTTGGCCATTATCCTACTTATGACTTACAGCCTACATATGATGAACTTGCTGAATTATTAAATGAACATCATATGAAAGCAGAAAACAATGTAGGATGTTACTATCGTTATCATACACCTGATATTGGCTTATCAGACCAGTTATTACAGACTTTGAAAAAACATCATGTTCAGATGATCACTGCAAGTGATGCGCATCATCCAGAAGATGTAGGTCGTAATATAGCGGATGTCTGGGAAAAAACAATGAAGTAAGAGAAGATTGACAAATTTTTTTCATACAAAAGGAAATATGATGATTGAGTTTGATAAGTATTCTTCTAGTTCACGTGATTTTATAGAAATAAATGGAGAGAAATATATAATGAAACACATAGGAAAGGAGAATAACTTAACCAATTAAAGTCATCAGGTATGATGAATGGTGAAAAAGTACTTGATGCTGCTTTGAAAATCATTAAAAAATATACAATTGTCAAACTCCTTAACAACGAAAGTGAAGACTGGGTCATCTTCACTTTTTTGATATATTTCTATCATAAAAGTACTTCAATAAAATATAAATATTGATAATTTTCTACCTTAATTTGTATTGAATAGCTCAACAGAATTTTAGAAATATATAATAGATATAGAGGAAGGTGAGAGACTTATGAAGAAGATCTTATTAGTATGTAATGCTGGTATGTCAACAAGTATGCTTGTATTGAAGATGGAAAAGGCAGCACAAAATAAAGGCATTGAAATGGAAGTAAAGGCTCTTCCAGTAACAGATGCAGAAAAAGAACTCAATGACTGGGATGTCATTATGTTAGGTCCACAAGTTCGTCATATGGAAAAGAGATTAAGAGAATTAACTTCTACACCAATTGAAGTTATCAATATGCGTGACTATGGAATGATGAACGGTGAAAAGGTATTAGATGCTGCTTTGAAAATCCTCGGATAATATTTGATAATTGAATTACTCCTTAATGAAAAAGTGAAGATGGAAATTCATCTTCACTTTTTGTGTGTGCCGGGCATGGCACTAATTCAGTCGGAGACAGTCTGACCACAGGTATTTACCGCCAAGTGTAGTGAACCACAAGCCGATACCATAAAGGT